>JAAUYB010191287.1_pt1 | contig 39224 bp, 23 predicted proteins | sample 7278071 | NCBI WGS metagenome assembly JAAUYB01 (sample SAMN14350121, study PRJNA611818) | marine sediment metagenome | isolation source: surface marine sediment (1.8m) | place: French Polynesia: Moorea | collected 2018-08 | reverse complement strand
GGTCAACACAGCGGCGGACGCCCGATGACCGGTGGTTGCCCCGATCGGGTTTTGCGTTCACCGGCGTGATTCGATCCTACCGGCAGGTGGTTTTTGAAGTTATCGGTAATTTTCAGTGTCTACAACTCTCCCGATTGGATGGAACATGTCATCTGGGGTTATGCCGCCCAGACCGAGAAAGATTTTGAAATCGTGATTGCCGATGACGGCTCCACCCCCGAGACGCGACAACGCATCGACATGCTGCGCGAACGCACCGGACTGCAAATCACTCATGTCTGGCAGGAAGACAACGGCTTTCAGAAGACCCGTATCCTCAACAAGGCCATTCTGGCAACCCGCGGCGATTACCTGCTCTTCTCCGACGGCGACTGCATTCCCCGCAACGATTTCGTGGCCACCCACCTGACTTATCGGGAACCCGGCTATTTCCTTTCCGGCGGCTATTTCAAGCTGCCCATGAAAACCAGTGAAGCCGTCTCTACCGAGGATATCCTCAACGGCAATGTCTTCCGCTTGGATTGGCTGCGAAATAACGGTCTTCCCTTGTCACCCAAGGTGCTGAAGCTGACCGCCCGTGGTTTCTGGTCGAAACTCCTCAACGGCATGACCACTACGCGCGCCACCTGGAACGGTCATAATGCCTCCGGTTGGAAGGCGGATATCGTGGCGGCCAACGGTTTCGATAATCGCATGCAGTACGGCGGAGAAGATCGGGAATTGGGCGAGCGCCTGTTCAACAAGGGCATCCGCAGCAAACAAATCCGTTACAGCGCGGTGGTGGTTCACCTGGATCACTCGCGAGGCTACGTGAGCGAAGAAGCCTGGCGTCGCAATGACGAAATAAGGGCGATCACCCGCAAGGAACGGCGTACAGTTACACCTGACGGCCTGGCTCAATTGGACAATCAAACCTCACCGGTCGAATAAGACCAGGTCAGGCCCGGTACTTATCCGACCGGCGTTCTATTCAGAACCCCTCTTTCAATCGAAATCGGCATGTCTCCATATTTTCGCCACATTTAGCAACTAAGTTCAGGTTGTAACCGATTGGAACCCGTTGGATAGGGAAACAGGTTCTACCAATCATGCTTCATACCAATGACATGCGTACTGTTGGCTGTAAAAAGCCCCGGCCGGGGCAGTGATCTTCAGGGTTTCTGCTTCGGCCACATTTTCGTCCTGACAACGGTTTATTGTCTTGGATAAATGTTAGGAGCCATGTGCATGATGAGCCGATTAACAGTACATAGGCATTGCACTACCTGCTTCTAGGATTTCTTAGATTTGCTGCGTTTCGCTATTTTTTTGGCATGGAGCGTATTCATGCTATAATTTAACAGAGTGAACGACCAGCATACATTGGAAGAATACAGGCGGTGTTGCATGGCGAAGAAAGCCCGTTACAGACGAGCCGTGATTATCGGCGCCGGTATGGGCGGCCTGTTTACGGCTCGGGTGTTGGCGGAGCATTTCAAAGAAGTCATTGTTTTAGATCGCGACAAGCCCCAGGATGAGGCCCGGCCTCGCAAGGGCGTGCCCCAGGGCCGGCATGCTCACCTGCTGCTTCGTAGCGGTTTGAAGGTGGTCGAGGAACTTTTCCCGGGCATCGTCGAGGAATCGGTTCGCCAGGGCGCCGTAGAAGCCGATTGGGCCGGTCATTTGCACTGGTTTCATCACGGTAATTGGAAGATTCAATACAACAGCAAACTGCCTGTTAAATTCCAGTCGCGTCCCCTTCTGGAGCGAACCGTCCGCCGCCGCCTGACACGTTACGGTAATGTGAGGTTTCGCTACGGCATGGTGGTGGAACGCCTGCTTGGCAACAAAGAGGATAATCGGGTCACCGGGGTTCATGTGGCCGCTTCAGGAGACAAGCCCGCCCACGATTTGGAAGCCGACCTGATTTTGGATTTAAGCGGTCGTTACAGCCGTATCTTCCAATGGATGAGGGAGCTGGGTTTCCAGACTCCTCCGGAAGACCGGCTGCCGATCGACCTCATGTATTCATCGCGGCTTTACCGCAAGCCCAAAAACTGGGAACCCGAATGGAAGGCTCTTGCCGTTTATCCCAAACCGCCGGAGCATCGCCACGGCTTGATCTTTCCCATTGAAGACGATCAGTGGCTGGTTTCCCTGTTCGGTCATTTCGGCAAGCACCCTCCTCGCGACATCGACGGCTGGGAAAAGTACGCGGCCGATTTACCGCATCCCGATTTCTACCAGGCCGTCAAACGCGCCGAGCCGCTGACCAATGTCACTACATTCAGATTCCCGACCCAAATGCGGAGGCACTTCCACAGATCACGCCGGCCGCCCCGGGGTTTGTTGGTAATGGGCGATGCTCTGTGCTGTTTCGATCCTGTCTTCGGCCAGGGTATGAGCGTGGCCGCCAAGGAAGCGCGTCTGCTTAAGAAATGCCTGGAACAATCGCGCGGGCTGGACGGCTTGCCACGCACCTTCTACCGCGGGGTCAAGCCCATTGTAGCGGTGCCCTGGCTGTTAGTCTCCAGCGAGGCCATGCGTTTTCCCCAGTTGCGCGCCTATCGACCCTTCTACATGCCCGTTTTGCAGTGGTATACCCAGCAGGTGTTCAAGGCATCCGGTACCGATGCCGGGGTTTACTCCGACTTCCTCCAGTTGCTGAACCTGGAATCCGGACCCGAGGTTTTGTTCAAGCCACGTGTCATCCGGGGTGTGTTGAAAGCCGCATTCAAACAAATTCCCAGCGAGCCGGCCCCGGCTGTAAGCCTGCTGCATTCCCACAAATAGGAAGCGCGGCTCAGCCGTCGCGATCCTGATGGTAGCGGGCCAACTCCTCGCGCAGGGCCTTGACCTGTTGGGTCAGGTGGTCGACCTTGGTCTCCAGGGACTCGGTGTTGTCCATCACCATTTCGTCTACAAAGACGGCATTGGCCAGGGACAATCCTAAGATACCGCAGATCAAGACGACCGCCATGAAAAACAGGCGCACGATGGTTGTCCAAAGCGGATCCATGTCGCCGCCCTTGGTCATGGCCTCCGGAATTTCGTACCAGCCCTCGATGGTAAAGACCTTGAAGGTGGAATAGAAACTCTTCAGCGGATTGCCGAACAGTTCGGGCGCTTGGGAGCCGAACAGGAAATTGCTGCCGAGCGATATGATGAATATGAGCAGGAACAGGGCAAGAAAGACGCCGATAGAGGAACGAATGGCGCGGGTAACGCCGCTGATCAAGCGATCGCGATCGGGAATGATGCGCAGGAGACGGAACAGGCGGAACAATCTGCCCAACCGCAGCAGGGTCGCCACGCGAAAATCGCCCAGATAAAAGATCGGCTCCACCAATACCGGCAGGCTGACCGCCAACACCAGGAAATCGAAGCGGTTCCAACCGTCGCGCCAATAGTCTTTGCCAAAGAGGCGTATCTTGAAAACGGCCTCGATCAAAAAGTAGACCACGCAAAGATAGTCCACCCCGAACCAGATCATTACCCAAAACAGGTTCTCATCATCCATGACAATGGTGCCCGGCTCCTTGGCGAAACCCAGACAGAAGAGGGCGAAGCCGTTCAGGATGATAAAAAAGTAGGAGTAGCGGTCTTCAGTGAAAAATCGAATGAATGATGGCATCCACGGCTCCGTTTCAGCGTTCGCCTCATCCTAACACGATAGCAATTATGTGTGACCCTTGCTATGATGTGCCGAAATGATGCCGCGAGGTGTTTTGGTGAAGCAAAATCTTCTTTTTCTAATTTTCCTGGCGACCCCTTTTTCGTGGGCGCAATTGAATCTGGAAGGCATCGACGGCGACGCTCTGAATCGCCTGATGGACGGCGCCACCGGCAGCCATACGGACGCCATGGTGGTGTACCGCGGCGAAACCCGGGTGGGCGCCTGGTATTTCGGCAAGGAGCCGAAGAAAATCGACGCGGGCAGTATCGGCATAACGGTTGCGGGCTTGGGCTTGGGCATCCTCATGGATCAGGGCAAAATCACCTCCCTCGACCAACCGCTCTCCAATTGGTACCCGGAGTTGAAGGAAGGCGAAAAGGCCGAGATCACCCTGGAGCACCTGATCGGGCAAACCACCGGTCTGGGAACGCACTCCGTGAATGACCTGGCCTTGGACGCATCCGAGGACTTTATCAAGTTTGCCTTGGAAACCAGGCTGGTTTCGCCGCCCGGCAAGATCGTCAAACAAAATCCTCGCGCGGGCAACCTGTTGGGCGACATCATTGCCAAGGTCTCCGGTCAGTCCGTGGACACCTTCCTGGCCGAAAACCTCTTCAGCAAGATGGGCATCACCGATGTGACCTGGGCAGAGGACAAGGCGGGCAACACCTTGCTGATGTCCGGTATGGAAATCTTTCCCGAGGACCTGGCCAAAATAGGGGTGATGTGCATGCAACGCGGCAAATGGGAAGGCAAACAACTGATCAGTAGGTCGTGGTTCGAAAAATCGTTTGCAGCCGTCAACGATGATTTCCAAAACCGCGGCCGCTTGTGGTGGCGCATCCACGGCAAAACGATCTATGTCATTGACCAGGATCTTTTGGACAAGTACCGCGAAGCGGGTGTAGACGGCAACTTCATCGAGGGTATGAGCCGTCTGCAAGGCCGCTACAGCGGCAGAACCTCTTTAATGGCCGTTTTCAAAGGGGCCCTGGGTGAACGTTGGCAGGACACTGTCTCCGCGTATCTTGCCGGAACCGACATGCAGGTTGCCAAGCGCGAGTACAGCGACTTGATGGGTTACAATGCCAACGGCAAACTCGGCCAGCGCCTGGTACTGTTTCCCCAGAAGAACCTGGTGGGCGTGCGTATGATCTCCGAGGCGTCGGCCACGGAACCCGCGCGGGATGATTTCGCCAATTTCGGCGACCTGTTGCGCCACCTGGTCGACGACAAGAAATGATCGGGCCTGTTTTCATCCGTACTGTTTATTCCCAGGAGCACCCCGCATGGAACCATCGCAGATGAATGCCGGCGATCCGCGACCACCGGTAAGAGCGCGGGCCCCGAAAGGACGTACCCTGCTGATCTGGACCGTCCTGGCGATTACCGTCCTGGCGACGGCAACCGTCCAACAACTGGCGCAATCCGCGATGACACAACCCGAAATCGAAACCGATCAATTACCGCCGGTGCCCATACAACTGCTCATGAGTGCGCGCTATATCCTGGGCGCGGGCAGGATCGTGGAGGCACTGGGGCAGACCGCGGGCGCCTCTAATTCCCCAAAGTCACTGCTGGAACAGGGATTGTCCGGGCAGGCCAAAAGCCCGTTGGACCGTCTGCGCATGGTTCCGGTCATCGCCGAGGTTGTCGGTACGGAAGAAGCCCTGGCCGCTTTGGACGAATTGGAAGCCCTGGCCGATTTCCCGGAAGCGGCCAGGATCGATTTACAAGATCTGCGCACGCTTTATACGGCCGACATGGAACTGGCCGAGGACCGTCGAGAAGCCCTTGTGACCCGCCATGGTTGGCTGGGCGAACTGGCGCTGGTTTACGGCCTTGGGGACGATGATCCGCGGCGAGAAAAACTACTCGGGGAGGCGCGCAATGTGGCTTTGGCCATGTTTGCCGCCGGTTTCTTCCTGTTGAGCCTGGTGGGTTTGGGATTTGTTTGTATGGTGGTGGTCATCATCCGTTGGGCCACGGGTAAACCTCTCATGATGCGCTTCCGTCAGTCCGAAGATTCGCCGATTCATCACCTGGCTTTATTGGAGACGGTCGCTATCTTCCTGGCGGCTTTTCTCTTGCTGCCCATTGTTGCCCAGGTCATGGGTCTGAACATGGGCATCTTCACCCTGGTACCCCTGATGCTGACGCCGCTTTGGTTGCTGTTCCGGGGCTTGAGCCCGGCTGCCATGTCTGCCGATATGGGCTGGTATCGCGGCGAGGGATTCATCAAGGAAACTGTCTTGGGCCTGGTGGGTTACCTGACCTGCCTGCCCATCCTCTGTGTCGGCCTCTTGATCACGGCCCTACTGATTCATTTTGCGGACACACAACCGGTACATCCCATCGTCTTCGAGTTAGACGAGGGTATCGGCGAGTTGGTCACGCCGTTTCTCATGGCTTGCGTGGCGGCGCCATTGTTGGAGGAAACCTTGTTCCGCGGGATCTTCTTCTCCTACCTGCGCCGCTTCATGCCCATGGTAGGCGCGGGCCTGATCTCGGGCGTTATCTTCGCGGCGGTCCATCCGCAGGGCTGGGCGGCCATACCGGCGTTGGGCTCCATCGGCTTCGTCTTCGCGATTTTGCGTGAATGGCGCGGTTCCATCATCGCCCCGATGGCGGCGCATTTTGCCAACAACTTCACCATCCTGGCCATCGGCGTCTTTATCTTCGGCTGAGTCGGCCCTTACCGAATGACGCCGCGATCCAGGAGAAGCTTGCCGAGATACTCGGTATCCTCCGAAACATGTTTCAGCAATTTAACGCTCCGCGCTTCTTGGGCCAGGCAAACCACACGCCCCTGGTGACACAATTTCTTGGGCTTGATTCGGGCCAATTCGTCCCGGTAGGCAAGCGTGGGAGAAATAATCTTCCAACCCTCGGCTCGGATATGGTTGACAAGGGCGTCGATGAACAAGGCGGCCAGGTCGTTCTCGTGCAGCAGCAGGACATGTCGCGGTGAACGTCCCAAGGTCTCTCGGGCCATCTGATCATAGAAAACGATGCAGGCCCACATGGTCTCCACATAAACCCGCTTCAGGCCCTCCATATCCACGGTTTTGCCGTCGCGCCGAGCCCTTTGGACGTGCATATTCAAGGCCCAATCGTAGTTATCCACGGTGACGTAGCCGCGCCGATAACCCATATCGTCCAGACTTGCTTGAATCGCGGCCTGTTCGGCCTCGGTGCGGCCCTGGTTGAGTAAGGGATAGCGGAACCAGGGCACGAAACCCGGAAGATCCTTCAAGCGTTCATGAGCCTTGCGGATATCGGCCGAAAAAGCATCCGCGCCCACGACAGCTATTCGGGGATGGGTATGCGTGTGGTTGGCCAACAAGTGACCCGCCTCGGCATAAGCGGCCAGGCGTCGATCACCCTCATTTTTGTCCATCCCCCTGGTGGTGCAAAAGAAGACTACCTGGGGAATGTCGAGTTCCTCGAGCTTGCGGATCAAGGTTTCGGTACGTTGGGGTCCGGTAAGATAGGGTCCCTGACCCATGGGGGCATCGTCGAAACTAAGGGCAATCTCGCCGGCCTGGAGCAAGGGAGAAATCAGAAGGCAAATCATCGAAAAAACCGGCATACCGGGCCTCCGTATAAGTATTGGGAAAGCATATCACGATAGGGCAGGGCCGCCTCGGGAAACCGATCGTTGCGGCGCTGCCGGACCAAAGTAATCCAGATAATGCTACAATGCTTGTAGGGACATTGGAGGAGTGATCCGCTTGAAGATTTTGATTGTAGAAGACGAACCGGGCCTGCAATTGGGGCTTTCCGATATTTTCGAGGAAGCGGGCTATAAGACCAGGGTTTGCGCGGAAGGGAAAACCGCCCTGCAATGGATCCGCGATTTTCAGCCGGGCCTGGTGGTTCTCGACCTGGGTCTGCCGGACATGGACGGCACACACGTTCTGGAAAAGATCAACACCGACCATATGGATGTTCCCGTCCTGGTGCTGACCTCGCGCGCCTCGGAAACCGATGTGGTAGAAGGTTTCCGCCTGGGCGCATTCGATTACGTCACCAAACCCTTCTCTCCCAAAATCCTGCTGGCGCGCGTGGATGCGTTGATGCGTCGCCGGGGCGCGGGAGGCAAGGTTAAGATGGGCGATATCACGCTGGACTTCGAACGCTACCAGGCCGAGCGCAACGGCGAAGCCCTGCACCTGACCACCCGCGAAATCGACCTGCTGCGTTTTCTACACAAGCACCAGGGCAAACCGGTTTCGCGTCACGATATCCTGGACGAAGTCTGGGGTATGGAATCCGAGGCGGGTACCCGTACGGTGGATACCCACATCGCCATGCTGCGCAAGAAGGTGGAACCCAATCCCGATCGCCCCGCCTTTATCCTCAGTCAACGCGGTATCGGCTACAAACTGGTTCTTTGAGAGGCGCGTTATGCTGACAGCCGGCTTGCTTGTTCTTCTGATGCTGAGCGACATCAAAGAAATCGTCTACCAGGCCGAGGTCTACGGCAGGGTGGAAGCCGGCTTGGAAACACTGCGCGACCTGTTGGCCCGTGCGCAAGACGCCGACGAACGCCGGGACGTGATCCGCGCCATGGGCGTGATCAAGCATCCCAAGGGCCCCACGGCTATCCGCCGCGAGGGTCTGGGTCTGGACGAGGTGCTGCAAAAACCCCGCGGCCTTCTGCACTTCCAAGGCATCAGCTACCTGTTGGTCGGCGGCACCTGGTTGGAGCCCGGTGATTGGTTGGAAGATTATTTCGTGCAGCATATCGATTCTTCACGCCTGGTCCTGGAGCGCCTGGACGGGAACCTGCGTCCCCTGCAGTTGTCCAATCTCGGACCGGCGCCTCAAACAGACGAACCGGGTTACCTCATCCTGGCCGGGGCCTCCCTGCGCGATGTCCTGACCTTTGTAGCCGAGCGCGCCGGGCTGAATGTCTTCCTGGGACCTACGATCAACGGCGCCGTCACCGGATCCTGGTCCATCAACTCGTGGCTGATACTGCTGGACGAAATTTGCTCCGTCAACCAGATCTCCTTCACGCGAAATGGGGAGAGCATCATCTTTGTTCTTCGCGACACCCGCTTGCGGAAACCCGGCAAGGTGGTGCCCGCCCGGGGTAGACAGGTTCAGGACCTCCACAGTTTTCTCCGGGACCTGGCCGATTCAGTGGGCTTGGAGCTGGACTTCGACGGCGATCTGGGCGCCGAAATGGTGGAGTCCCGCTATGAAAACGTACCCTGGGATCAGGTTCTGGAATGCGTGGCCATCTCCAACAATTTCACCTGGTTTCTGGAACCCTTCGGCGAACGTCGTCGCCTTGTCGTCCAAAAATATGACGCCCGAGATTGAGGCGGCTCCATGAAAACCGGGCTGATTGGAAGCGAATGTTTTTTCTTGGTCGTCGTCATGGCAGACAGTTTATTTCGGATTGATTACCTGACTCAGTAAACGGTTGTGGTGGAAAATGACGTATTCCTGACTAGTTTATGGCTATGGTTGACGCGTCACAACCTGTCATTTGACATGACAGTGTTTTTATCGGACGTCATTGAAAACAAATATGATATAATTTGTCAAAATCCCTTGCAGTCACCCAGGAAATGACCTAGATTGAATATAGAGCCGCAACTTTATTCGGGTTTTCACCTGGTCCATGGAGGTCGGTCCTATGAAACCAACCAAGGACCTGTTCATCAGTTATGCGCATCGGGATAACCGCAGACAGCCCGAGGGCTGGGTTACCAGCTTTCATACCGATCTGGAACTGCAACTGGGTGAATTGTGCGGACGTGACCCGAAAATATGGCGTGACCAGAAACTGCAAGGTAACGATTTTTTCGATGAAGAAATTGTTGAACAGCTACCCGATGTAGCGGCCATGATCTCCGTCTTATCGCCTTCTTATGTACGGTCGGAGTGGTGTCAAAGGGAACTGAAGGCCTTCCGCGATGTGGCCGAGAAAAACGGAGGATTTCGCCTTGAAAACAAATCGCGAGTCTTCAAAGTACTGAAAAGTCACGTACCCTTGGAGGAGCATCCCGATGAAATCCGGCAATTGACCGGTTATAAGTTTTACACCTACGATCAGGACCGCAAGCAATTCCTGCCCTACGAAAGTTGTTACGGGCCGGATATCGAACGTCAGTATTGGATCCAACTCAACGATCTGGCCCAAGACATCGCCAAGTTGCTGCATACCTTTGAACAAATCCCCGAAGAAAAGCCCGCGAGCGAATCCTCTCCTACTCAAGCAAAGGAAACTATCTATCTGGCAGAAACCACTTGGGAACTGCGGGAGCGTCGGCTTCAGTTGAAGCGGGAATTGGAGCAACACGGCTATACTGTCCTGCCGGCCGGCGGATTGGCCGGAGACGTGGATCTCCTCACCGATCAAATCGATGCCTGTTTGCAGACCTGCACCATGTCCATCCACCTGTTGGGCAACAAATACGGGTTCGTACCCGAGGGAACCGAACAGTCGCTACCCGAACTGCAGTACCGCCTGGCCGTGAAGCAAGGAGAGCGTGGTAACATCTCTCGGCTGATTTGGGTGCCGCCGGACAGGGAACCCGAGCCGCGCCAGGCCGGCCTCCTGGAATCCCTTTTCAATACACCCGCCAGTCAACAGAACGCGGACATGATCGAACGCCCGTTTGTGGCCTTCCAAACCGCGGTCATCGAACGATTGGCTGATCCCCCGAAACCCGTCCCGGAACCCGAAATCAAGTTCGACTTCTCGCCGCAAATCTATCTCATATGCACCGAGGAGGACATGGACGCGGCGGACCCGATTATCGATCACCTTGTCAATGAAGGTTACGATGTGGTGTTACCCACCTTTGACGGCGATGAGGCCGCCCTTCGTGAGGATCATCGCAACAACCTTCGCCTTGCCGATGCCGTATTGATCTACTACGGAAGACCCAACAGCGGCTGGTTGCGCGCCCAATTCATGGAATTGCGCAAAGTCGCCGCATACGGACGCACCGAACCTCTCGCCGTCAAGGCCATATACGAGGTGCAGCCCGGCAGCCATCGCCGAGCGGGCATCAGGGTTCCTACTGACGAACTGATTGCGGGTGCCTCCTTCGACCCCAACTCCATGACAGCGTTTTTGAACAAGTTGAACGAAAGGTATGGTGCTCCATGACGGCTATGATCAATCCCTTCCCCGGGCTGCGCAGCTTCCAAATGGACGAGGAATACCTGTTCTTCGGCCGCGAAACCCATATCGACGAATTACTGAAACGCCTTCGCAATCACCGTTTCCTTGCCATTTTAGGTTCTTCCGGTTGTGGTAAGTCCTCTTTGATTCGGTCGGGCCTTGTGCCGGCGTTGTTTTTGGGCGGCATGGCCCACGCCGGCAGCCGATGGCGTATCATGATTATGCGACCGGGCGGCAACCCCATCGGGAACATGGCTGCCAAATTATTGCACCCGGAAGTGCTGGGGCCGGTTCCTGAAGACATGGTTCACCGCAAGAAGGTCATGTATGAGGCCACACTGTTGCGCGGCTCCCGCGGCCTGGTGGAAATTGTAGAGCATGCCCAAATCGACGAACGCTTCCTGATCGTGGTCGACCAGTTCGAGGAATTGTTCCGATTCCACCGCAAGAACCAGGAAGAAGCCCTGGCGTTTACCCGTTTGTTGACCGAGGCAGTGCACGTGGAACATCCGCAGATCTACGTGGTCATCACCATGCGTTCGGATTACCTGCACAACTGTGCCGAGTTGCACGGACTTGCCGAGGCCGTTAATGCAGGCGCCTACCTGGTTCCGCGGCTCACCCGAAAACAACTGGAAGCCACTATCACCGGTCCCGTCAAGGTAGCCGGAGGAGAAATCACGCCCCGGTTGGTCATACGCCTGCTGAATGACATGGAGGACAACTCCGATCAACTGCCGCTGTTGCAACACGCACTGATGCGCACCTGGGACTATTGGGCCGAAAGCAGTCCGACGGAAAGCCCGCTTGATTTAGAGCATTACCAGGCCGTGGGCACCATGAATCACGCTCTGCGCAGACACGCCAATAAAACCTTCGAGGAACTGCCCGACAAACGGTCTCAAGTGGTGGCCAAACGAGTGTTGGAAGCACTGACCGTGCTGGAGAAAGACGGCCGCTGGGTCAGGAGGCCGAACACGGTGGCCGCCATTGCAGATTTTGCCGGCGCAAGTGTAGCCGAGGTCAAACAAGTTGCCGAATGTTTTCGTAAACCGGGCCGCTGCTTTCTGATGCCGGGCGTAGATGTTGAATTGGACCGCGATACCGTCTTGGACATCAGCCATGAAAGCTTGATGCGTATTTGGAAGGAGTTGCGTGAATGGGTGCTGGAAGAGGCAGAATCGGCCGGTATGTTCAACCGCATCGCCGATGCCACCGAACTCTATGAAGCCGGCGAGGCCGGAACCTGGCGGGATCCGGAACTGGGTCTGGCCTTGGAATGGAAGAAGCGCAGGCATCCTACCCCGGAATGGGCGGCCTGGTATCGCCCGGGCTTCGACAGCGTAATGCAATTCCTGGAAGACAGTTGCCGTGAAAAAGAGAAAGAGGAACGCGAGACCGTGCTGATGCGTCGGCGTGTGCGACTCCGCACGATCGCCTTCGTGACCTTACCGCTGGTTGTCGCCGTTATTCTGGTCTTCACTCTGATTCTAGCCCTGACCACCAAAACCTATGAGCAAAACAGCAAGGCCAACGAACGCAAAGCCATGGCAATCTACCAGGACAACTTGAAACTGAACGGCGAGGTTAAATCCCTTAAGTCCACGCTCAAAGGTGAACAGCAAAAATGGATTATTGAGAAGGACAAACTTCAAAAAGATTTCTGGAAGGAGCAAAGGGAAATCTTTAAGAAAACCGAGGATCAGGCTGCTGTCATTGAGAAAGTTGAAAAGGAACTAAAGAAAACCAAAAATCAGTTAGCTCGCACCGAGAGGGATCTTGGCTTCGCCTTGGACAAAAACACGGCTCTCAAGACTAATCTCGATCAGTTGACCGATGAGCGCGACAACCTACGCACCGTGGAAGACAAAACGCAGCCCTATACGGTGACCCCTGAAGAGAGCGAAGCGCTCACCCTGCGAGAAAGGTTGCAGGTGGATGTGGGACTGGAACTGGCCGCCTCCGTTCCAAGCGACAGGTCGGGAAACAGGTATCGACCGGGTATGACGGCGCTGGCCGCATGGCAATTGGGACGTAAAGACAACGACCCCAACACACATTTCGCTCTTCGCCGCGCCCTGAGGTTTGCGTTGGAGAAACTGGCTCCGCGTCAGGCCGTCCAAACCTTCACCGGTCACAATGCTCCGGTCAGCGCTTTGGCTCTTACGGAAATCGAAACGATCCAAGAAAACGGTCAGCTTAACGGCAAGTTGGTCAGCGGCGACCTGGAAGGTTCGGTTCGGATCTTGAACCTGGCGCGGAACAGCGGAGGTCAATCGCTTAAACGCGGCAATCAGAAAATCAATGCTCTTGCCTTCAGTCACTACGGCAGCCGGCTCGCCGTGGGCAGTAACCGGGACCTGCAATTATGGTCGCTCGAGCAGTTGAATATCCCCATTCGCAGTATCAGTTATCGCCGGGGGATCACCGCTCTGCAATTCGACGAAGACGGTAACACCCTTTTTTCCGCCGGTCCCGATGTCGTCAGTCGTTGGCAGTTCGAACTGCAACAAAGCAACCCCGAGGCTTGGAAATCGGAGACTCAGGGCAGTCGGTTGTTGGGGTTGACGCGGGACGATGAATTGATGATCGCCGATATAAACGGTCGACAAGCACGCGTGCAGGTGATTTCCAAACCCGATATTCCGCCCGTCGACATTACCCTGGATCAAACCATCACCCGGGCGACACTGGACGCTGTCGAGGGCAAGCTGCTGACCGGCCTTGCCGACGGGCGCATTCTGGTCTGGGATCTAACCAACACACGGCGGCCCGAGACAATCATTCAAGGGAACGGTAATCCCGTGGAAGCAATGGTCTTGCATTCCGCAGAAAGACTGTTTGCGGCGGCGGACGGGAACGGCAGCAACCGTTTGTTCCTAATGACTAATGACGATGTTGAACCGATTACCCTGGCCTCGCATCAGGGCCCGGTCCTCGCATTGGCCTTGTCTCCTGACGGTAATTTTCTGATTTCAGGCGGCGACGATCGTAAGGTTCATCTACAACCCATCGGTCCCGACACCTTGGCGATCCTCCTGCGCGGCCATGTCAAACGCAACCACACCCTCAAGGAATGGCGCAGTCTGGTGGGCGGTAAGGTTGCCTACCGGAAGATCTGCCCCGACCTACCCACGCCTATCCCTTAGAGGTATCCCATGGCCGAGGACTTCCCGAACACTAGCAAATTAATGATTTATCGGTTTTTCAGCCTGAGCCGGGATGAGGCTCTGCCTTTACTGCGGCTTTTGATGTTCGGGTTGGGCATCAGTATCTTTTCCACTCATTTTGTCTGCTCGGCGCTTACCGGGCTGCTCGCTCACCATGCCGATCACCTGCCGCTGGGTTATCTGGCCCTGGGCATCATCAGTTTATTTTCCCTTCCTATTATGAACCGCATGAAGGCAATGCATTCATCCCGAAAGTCAGGTACGCTTTGGTGCCTTTTGGGTATATTCCTCATATTGCAAATCGTTCTTGCTTCAGAGTTGGAAGGGCTCTCGATTGCACTGCTTATGTTTGCTTTGGTGGCTCCCGTCCTGGGATTGGTCCATACCGCTTATGCCGGTCTTGCGATGCGATTTTTCAGTGAAAAACAGGGCATGCGACTTCAGTTTGCGGTCGAGGGAGGCTTGCTCCTGGCTCAAGCCCTGGGTTTGATCATTTTCTACCTCAGCATAACTGACCCTTTCCTCCATCGGGCCACGGCCTTCCTGGGCCTGTTCCTGGCCGCTCTATTCCCCGGCTTGAAAAGCCTTCCCGGGGAAGAGCCCCGGAAACCCAAACCCGCACCGGAAACCATGCATGAAATGCCCCTCACCTCCGGTAAAATGATTGTCGCGCTTACCCTTCTCGTAGCAAGCGGTATTCTCGCCGCCATGTTCTGCGATTTTCTTTTCCTGTACCAAATCGCCAACATCCAGGCAGATCCCTTTCACATCGCCACCTTTATCGCCGCCTTTTTCTGTATCGGCAAAATCGGGGAATTGTTCTTCAAGATCATCACCACTCGGCCCTCCGGTTATGTCAACAGCAATACCAATTTGTTGCTATTGCCCCTGGCTCTCCTGCCGCCGGCGTTACTCTCGGCTTGGATTGCCGAATCCAACCCGTTCAGCCTTTATCTCTTTGTCCTGGCTATGATCGCGCGCATGGTTTTCATCTGCCTGAATATTAATTTCTATAACCCGGGTTTAGTTACCTTGAAGCGCTACCTGGGCGGAACCACACGGATCGTGCCGGATATCATTCGGCCGCTGACCCTCGTTACCGCCGGCGCCCTTTTCCAGTTGATTTACAGCTACCCGGAAGCCAGACGGGTCTTCTATACATCGATCATGTTCGCCGTCATTACGGCGGTCTGGCTGGTTTTGATCGTTCGGCTGAACTTCCTCTACAGAAAAACCATTCGGGAGAATCCGGCTCATACCAAAAACTTCGATCGGAACACGGCCCCGTGGATCGGCCTTTTGATCCCCCTGTCCGAAAACAAACATGTGTGTATACGACAAGACGACCAGGTGCTGTGGCTTGACGAAAGCCAGGACGATATGATGGTGGCGCACCTACAGCCTTACAGCCATGCAACCGGCGGCAAAACCTACCGCAAGATATCACTGGATGTAAGCCTTGGAAACCAAACCACCCAACTGGCCCGTCTCGATAATGATGTCATCAACCATATAGATCAAGGGTTTAACTCTTATCCATTTCATACACGCTGCATCATTCTACGCCTGTTCGCCCGTAATTTCCGGCCCCGAACCCGAAACCTGTTGATCAAAAAACTGACCCTTCGTCAACGGGAAATCGTTTGGTGGGCTGCTCACCTGCTGTCGAGACCCGGTTTTGAGCCCACGACTAAAGAAAAAGAAATCATAGAGGAGGCCTTGCGGGAATCTGCCGTCAACCTGGTTCGTCTTGCCGCCGTTAGGGCCGATCTGACCTGGCTACCTGCAAATTATGCTGTTCATGGTGCGCTGGAATGGGAAACAGAGTGCGAATATCACACCTTGTTCACCCTGCTGAGTTGGCTGACCGATGCGAAAGTTGTCGACACCATTCGAATTTCCGATCAAAACAAGGCATCCAATCGCTCGCATATCAATGATTTGATACGCCAGCACCTTCCGGCGGATCTGGTTGAATTTTTGGGTCCGCTGTTGCGCCGCGGCGGTCCTTCGCAAACGGTACGACAGTACTATTACCTTTTACCTCAGGAAACGCTGGAACCCACGGCCAGGTTACTGGACCTGCTTGCCTTGGACCCGGGCCATATCACCGGGTGGACCAAGGCCTGCGCCGCGCGTGCACTCGCCGTGTTGGCCGGTGATGAAATAGCCGAGGTATTGCCCATGTGGCGTATCGAGGAAGGGCCCCTGGTTAAAGAGACCCTGGCCTGGTGCGCCAGGGTGCTGGACCCCAAATCCTACACCTCCTATATATCGGAGCGCCGAGACCCGGTTGTCCGTAAGCTGAACCAGGAAGTACGGGAGGCTGTCGCCGGGAGGCGGTTGTTGATCTGGGATAAGGCACAAATCCTGCGTCGGGTGGTCAACTTTTCCAAAATACCCCATTCCATTCTGGCCCGAGTCGCGGCGCATGTTTCCGAACGAAATCTGGAAACAGGCGAGTTTCTGGTTTCTCGCCGCAAACCCGTGCAGGCGCTTTACCTGTTCTATGAGGGCGACCTGAGCATCTCCCGCGGACCGGGTGTTTCCGAACCCTGCCCGCTACCTTCGCTCATCGGTTCCACCGGGTCCTTTGAAACCGGAGAATGGGCAGTCACCGTCAAGGCCGATTCGCCCTCTCGTATCCTGGTTTTAAATCATGACGCCATGAACGAACTCTACACCTATTTCAAACCCATTATGGCCGGTACCGTTCGCATTACGCCGTCCCAACGAGATTCCATATTTATCGACGGGACAACCTATCCGGCGCCCGCCTGATCGAAAAAGGAGAATCCCATGCCGACCCTGGAAAAAACCCCGGAACTGATGCGGGCGTGGCAGGATGTGATAAGCCGAATCCCCTTGTTCCAAGGGATTCCCAAGGAAAACCTTCCCAAGGTCCTGGGGATGGCCGACCCCAAACACTTCGCCGTGGAAGAGGTGCTGGTCACCCAGGGCAATCCTGCCGATGCTTTTTATATCCTGGTGGAGGGGGCGGTCGGCGTCTACCAGGAACGCCCCAACGGCGAACGCGCCATGCTGACCCGCCTCGACCCGCCGAGCACGATCGGCGAGGTGGGCCTGTTACTAGGGGAAACCCGCACGGCCACTGTAATTGCCGAGGAGGAAAGCACGGCTCTGCGGTTCACGAAAGTGGTGTTCAAGGAAATGTTCGCACACATCCCCGGTTTCGGCTACGCGGTCTGTCAAGCCATGGCGCACCGCGTCGACGAGCTTTCCGAACGCATTCCCCTTGCCCACATCACCCAGGACTTCGAACCCCAAGCCGAACTCCAGTCGCTCTTCCCCCTTGCCTTTATTCAAAGACACCGCGTGTTGCCCGTTTCCCGCAAGGGCGATCGATTGATCGTGGGTTTTCTGGACCCGCCGAGTACCGAGGTTCTGCAAGGACTCTACAAACTGGTCCCCGGGCGCGAAATCATTCCGGTTCGCATTCGCCAAAAACATTATCGCGATTATATGAAAACCCGCATGGGCACCGTGTCCCAAGCGGAGGAACCGGGCGCAAAGGTTGCCGATTCGAAAGAAGGGCGTCTGGAGGAAACCGTTGAGATTACCCGCACCCTCCAACCTCTCCGTTTGGAAAAGGTCTTGAACCGCATGGTTGCCGAGGGTGCTTCCGACCTCCACTTGACCGCTTCATCCAACGCCCGCTGGCGAATCGACGGCGATTTGCACATCTTGACCGACACGCAACCGCTGGGCCCGGAGGAAGCCTTGTCCCTGCTGGACCCCTATCTCAAAAGCAGACATCGGCAAGAATTGGAAACGCACCATGATACGGATTTCGTCTTCTCCACGGATGACGGACGGTTTCGGGTGAATATGTACCGCGACCAACATGGCGTCAACGCGGCGCTCCGCGTCCTTCCCAGGGCGATTCTCGGTTTCGAAGATCTGGGCCTGCCGCCGGTTATCCGTCATTTCTGCAACATGCCCAAAGGTTTGGTCGTGGTCACCGGCCCTACCGGCAGCGGCAAATCCACTACCCTGGCCGCCATGATCGATTTCATCAACACTCACCGGCCTTGCCATATCCTGACCTTGGAAGACCCCATCGAGTACCTGCACTATCACCGCAAGGCATTGATTCATCAGCGCGAGGTGGGTTCGCAGACATCCAGCTTTGCTCGCGCTTTGAGAGCCGGTTTTCGTGAAGACCCGGACATCATCATGGTCGGCGAGATGCGCGACCTGGAAACCATTGAATTGGCCCTGGAAGCCGCCAACACCGGGCACCTGGTGCTTTCGACCATGCACACCAACACCGCGATCAGTACCGTGGACCGTATTATCGACATTTTCCCCAAGGAAGCCCAACAGAAAGTGAGGGTTACCATTGCCTCGGAACTGAAGGCCGTCATTGCGCAAACCCTCTGCAAACGCAAGCAGGGCGGGCGCATCGGCATTTTCGAGATCATGCACGTGACTAATCCGGTGGCCAACATGATCCGCCAGGAGAAAACGATCCAGATTCCGAGTCATATGCAAAGCCACAAGCGCGACGGTCACAGTCTATTTCAAGACGAACTGGAGCGACTGGTTCGCGAGCGGAAAATAGATTTCAAGGAAGCGCTCTACAAAACCACTGAAAAAATGGATCTTGCCCGCCGCCTGGGTGTTACCCTGGAGTGATTACTTTCAACGAGATTGGAGCCTGCCATGCAAACTATCGATAAAATGGAACTGATCCAAAAAAACGTTCTGGAACTACTGGCCAGGGCTCCGCTCTTCCAAGGCCTGGAGCCCGGGCAGCTGGCGAATGTGCTGATGAAGGCGCATGCCGTCCGCTTCGAAAGAGGTGAAACCCTGGTGAAACAGGGAAAACCCTCTCGTCGGATATTCCTCTTGATGGAAGGTTCGGTTACGGTTTTCCAGGAGCGCCCCAACGGCGGCCGCGTGATTTTAACGCATGTTGAACCACCCGGCACCATCGGTGAGATCGGCTTGCTGTTGGAACAGGAGCGAAGCGCAACCGTGGTCGCCGATGTGACCACCACGGGTCTGGCTATCGAACACGAGGAATTCCTGGAAATGTTCCAAACCGTACCTCTCTTCGGTTTGTGCATCACGCGCAATCTTGCCCGACGCGTGGATCAGCTTTCCGGCCGGGTGCCGTTGGGCAGTGTGGTCAAGGACGAGGCGCCCAGGGAGGACGCGGCGCAACTTCTACCGCTTTCTTTTATCGAGAAATACCGGGTCCTGCCGCTCTCCTGCGATGACAACCGCCTTTTGTTGGGATGCCTTGAGCGACCGACCATGACCATGCTCGAAGCCTTGCACAACCTGCTGCCGGGCAAGGAAATCAAACCGGTACGCATTCCAATCCAACGCTACGATGAATTCCTCCAGGCCGCTACCGTCTGAAGGCGGGCCCGCCGGTTTTTAAGGGGCGGCCCGGGCGCCGAGTCCTTCGCGAGAGAATTTTGGCAGGCGGCCGGGGCGACGGCCAATTTCCCGCCGGTTTTAAAGGGGCGGCCCGGGCACCGGGTCCTTCGCGAGAGAATTTCGGCAGGCGGCCGAGGCGACGGCAAATTCCCCGCCGGTTTTTGAGGGGCGGCCCGGGCGCCGGGTCCTTCGCCGGAGAATTTCGGCAGGCGGCCGGGGCGACGGCAAATTCCCCGCCGGTTTTAAAGGGGCGGCCCGGGCGCCGGGTCCTTCGCGAGAGAATTTCGGCAGGCGGCCGGGGCGACGGCAAATTCCCCCCCGGTTTTTGAGGGGCGGCCCGGGCGCCGGGTCTTTCGCGAGAGAATTTAGGCAGGCGGCCGGGGCGACGGCAAATGTTCCGCCGGTTCAGCTTGTGATCGATAGGAACGGGTCGGTCGACAACGGCATTGGTCCCTGTCCGTAGATGTGATCCAGACCGAAGCCCTTCAGGATCTCCAACCCGCGTTTTATTTGATCGGCGGTGACCTGGTCGCGCCAAGCGGTCAATGGATTTTTGTTTGCGTTCACATGACTGCCGTTGAAGACGGTTTTGCTGGGTTTGTCGATGCTTTTCATAACCGCTTTCAGTGCGTTGGGTTCCAATTCCTCACGGGTATAGGCCAAGAGGGGCGCCAACACCTTTTCAGGTTCTTCAAGCAGGTGTTCGTAGAAAACCGTCTGAACCTCTCCAAGCTTCAACTGCCGTAGCGGGACCAGGTTGACGATTGCCCAAATCATGACCTGTCGTTCGAAGAAATCGGCGGAAACACTTTCAATCAGGTCCCGATAGGGGTATAAATGATCGGCTGTCAGATCTTCTCTTTTCAGGAAATCTCTCGGGTCTTCCATCCAGATCCCGCCCTTCACATTGCGCTTGGAAACCGCCGTCGCAAAGGGATGACGCATCAGGAAGATCGGGCGTACGTGGGGAAATCTTCTCACGGCCCAAGCCAGGAACAGATTGGCCTGGACATCTTTGATCAACAAACCGCGATAGCGCAAGCGACGGTTGGCCGCATCTACCCTGCCGTTGCGGAATCTTCCCGTGAAGACCGCTTCCACCAGTTCGCGAAAAGCGGGGTCTTCTTTTTCCGGGTTTCGGTATGGATAGGGCGGAAGATGCGTCATGCCGCGAACGAAGGTGGGATGGAAAGGCTCGAACATATCGCGATAGGCCTCGTCCCAATTCAGCAATTCACTCAGCCAGGTGGTGCCGCTACGCCCGTCGCCCACCAGCCAGATCACGCGCTTGTAGTTACCCGCGTGGAGGTTGGCGGTAACCACCAGTCGGCGCCGGATCTCGCCGATGTAACGGGGCAGGTAACGTAGTTTCATCCCGTCCTCAGCTCACGATCGATCCGATCCAGCACCGTCGGATTATCCGACATGTAGAACTTGCGGGCGAACAAACACCCGCTTTCGGCAAATTTGTCGAAGTCCTCGTCGTCCAACACCTTGGGATGCGAACCGCCGAGGGACCAATCGACATAGTGCAGGTTGGGTTTGATTCGGCCCTTGAAGGGAGAGTTCTCCAGAATGGTCTGAAAGAACATTTCATCGGCGGCGTGGCTGTAGCGGAAGAATTCGGCATAAGCGGGATTCTCATTCACAAAGCGCAGGATGTACCGGACGGCATCATGCGTCAGGGTCCACCACCCGGAGCCGAAGTGCACGGTCAGCGGCAGCGGTAACTTGCGGTAGGGAAACAATCGCCCTTGAATACGGAAACCTACCATGTGGATCAGGCGACGCGGCCAGGGATGCATGTCCATGAAATGGAATTTGCGATAACGATTGTGCCAGAAGGGGTCCTCATTGCTGAAGGAATGCATGTATTGGTTTTCCGACGCACACAGGAAACGGTAGATTTCGTCATTGCCCCGAATGGGGTAATCGGTTCCGCTGATCAAGAGGAAATAGCGGTATGGCGTACCGCCTGCCACGGCGGTTTGCAATAGCTTCAAAGAAGCCGTAACCATGGAGTATCCGCCCCAATTGACCACCTCCGGTTGCTCTAAGACCATGGCCAGGGCCGGGTCGACAGGGACAGGACCGGCCTTGGCGTCCACGTGAACATAGAGGTCGAAACCGGGATGCTGCAAGGCTCGCAGCAACCGGGTCAACTGGTCGAACCGGTCGTGAGCCATGATCAGGAAGCAGATCTTTTCATTCATAGGCGCGAACAATCCATCGAACCAATACCCGCTCGATCGGCGCGGGCAGGAAACTGAGGGGATAGATGACCCAGGCCGGCTTCCAGGCGCCGAAACCGCGAATCCGCCAAAAGCGTCTGATCTTAGCACGCAACCGCTGCCGCTCCCTGCCGGATTTGAACAGGATCTTCATCTCCAAAACTTCAAGATACTGTTCCGAGTGGGTTTCCATCGCCAGGATAGGTTGGGGATCGAAACGGTCATAGCTGTCATGCCCGTGCTTCAGGCGTTCGCGATGCCAGGCCGTGACCTGATCGACAAAGGCCGCCTGCCGCGCATATTTGCGGGCGCTGATCGAGCCGGGGTGGACGCGGTAGTCCAAGACGATGTCCTTCAGGACGCAAAGCTTGCGACCGTCGGAGATCATGCGCAGCCACAGGTCGCGATCCTCACAGTACAGGGCCTTTTCCCGGTAGCGGTAGTCACCCTGGTTTCGGAACAAAACCGTGGGATGATGCACGATGCCGCTCTTCAAAAGGTAGCGCGCTGTCTGTTCAGGCGAGTAGGCCCGGCTTTGCGTGCCCAGGCGTCGGCCCTCGGCATCGATATAATAGAAAGAACCGCCTACCAGGAATAGATCGGGATTCTCCTCCAAAACCGATACCTGCAAGGCCAGCCGATCGGGATAGGCAATGTCGTCGGCATCCATGCGGGCGATATAGCGACCGCGAGCTGTCTCCAGGCCGCGGTTCAGGGTGGCGATCAAGCCGAGGTTGGTGTGATTGCGCAACAGCACCAGGCGTTCATCTTCCGGCAGCGATTCGCGGAGAAAAAGCTCGGTTTCCCTGTCCGAGCCGTCGTCGATCACCAGCAACTCGAAATTCGGAAAGGTCTGATCCAGGATGGACCGAACGGCGGCGCCCACGTATTCCCGGCAGTTGTAGACCGGCAGAATCACCGAGACCACGGGGTTTTCAATCAAAGCACACCTCGATGATGCGGCGAATGACCAACGCCCGGTTGTCCCGTGTTTCCTGCATCACATGGTCGCACAGGGACGCATAGGTTCGCGGATCGGCTGCCCCGGCGATGGCAAGAGCCAGGGCTTGCGGATCGTCCGGCGGAACCAGGTAGCCGTTGTGTTGATGGTGAATCACCTCGGGAATGGCGCCGACACGGGTAGAAATGACCGGCTTGCCGTGCGCAAGCGCCATGTAGGCCACCCCGCTCTGAGAAGCCGCCTTGTAGGGCAACACCACCGCGTGACATTCGGCAAACAGTCGATACATTTCCTCGTCGGCGATAAAGCGATCGATAACGGTCTGATTACTGCCGGCATAAACGCTCGAGATCACGCCCTCGCCCGCCACGGTCAGGTGGAACTCGCTTTCGGGCAGTATCGCCATGGCGCGGTGCAGGGTATCCAGCCCCTTGTATGCCAGAATCCGACCGAAGAACAACAGGCGAAAGGGGCCTTCGCCCACGGGCGGCGCGTTGCCGAGCGTTTCCTTCGGGCGATAGGTAAGATGGGGAATCACGGCCGGATTCCGTCTCCTGATCATCCACGGTAGCTGGCCGGCAATGCGCTGTGAATGCACCACGAAGCGACGCAACACGGCGGCGAACAGATTCAGGTGCAACCGGTGGAACCAGACCTTGGCGGGGCGCTCCCCCTGGTGACTCTGCGCATCGTGAATCACCAGCACGGTGCGACGAAAAGCCAGCAGCGGATAGAGCAAGACCAACACGGGGTGATCGCTGGTCATGTAAACCGGACCGGGTAGCCGCAATAGCAACCGCACCAAACGAAAAACCGTGAGCAAATTCCCCGGATGGAGCATCGTCCGATGAAGGGGGACCCGATGAGCGATGACCGACGGCCGATCCTCGGGGACGTAATTGGCGATGTAGTGAACCCGAACCCGCTCGCCCAAAGCGCCGGCCACCGCATCGGCGTAATGGCGCATGCCGCCCTTATCCCAGAAATTGATGAGAATGACGGAACGCATCTACACACTCCGCCGCTTATGGATGATGCGGTACTGCCGATAGGAAAGGCCGATCACCAGGCATTCGGTCAATAGCATATTGACGGCAACGCCGACGGCATCCATCTCCAACACCTTCACGAAAAGGAATACACCCGCCATACTGACCAAACTTGTGAACACGATAATCCGCGACCAGATGCGCGAGTAGCCGAAACCGACCAGAAACAAATTGGTATACGCGGTGGCAATACCCACCAGAACGGGCAACGGCGACAACACTTGCAAAACGATGATACTTTCCTCGAACCCGGGCCCCAACAGGAGGGCTACCGCCCAATGCGCCGTCAAAGCGGTGCCCAACGACAGCAATCCGGTGAAACCGATCATCACTCGTCGGAAGAAGAGGAACAGGCGATGACCCTCCGCGTAGGCTTCCGAGGCCAGTTTGGAAATACGCGGATAGACGGCCTGCACCAGGGGGCTCAGCAGCCCGAGCACCGCCCGGATGATCTTCTCGGCGCCGGAAAAATAGCCGACGACCAGGTCGTTGGTCAACAGCCCCAACAGAAAGGTATTGGCCCCGGTAAACAGGTTCAGAGCCACGGACGAGACAAAAAAATGCCAACCGTCCTTTAGTTGGGCGACCAGGGCGCGCGGACCGGGCCAATGTTTGGGAAAGGAAAAGGTCCGCAACAGGTAGATCTGGGCGACCACCCCGGAAACGATGAAGCCGGTCGAATGCAACACCGCTACCCACAGATAATCGCCCCGCTCGCGAACCAGGATAAAGACGCCCGCCGTAAACACGGCCTGGGAAACCAGGTTGAACAGGGCCATGGGTTTCATGCGCTCCATGCCTTGAAAGAACCAGATGGGAAACAGGGCGTCGCCCAGAACGAAGCCGTATGACAGCAGATATAAGGCCGGCTCGTTGCGAAAACGCGGGACCAGATAGATCAGAGCGGCGAAACCGGCAAACAACAGCAGGGTCAGCCATAGCTTGACGGCGATGACCTCGCAGTACGTCCGGCCCAACTTGATCGGGTCCTCGCGGTCGATGGAGATTCGGCGTGTGGCCGACAGGTTGAAGCCGTAACGGGTCACAATGGCAAAAAACAGCACGAACGACTGGGCAAAGGCAATCAAGCCGAACTTTTCGGCGCCCAGCACACGACCCAGGTAGGGCACGGTCACCAGCGGAAAGACATAGTTGGCAACCTGAATAGCGGAAAGGGCCGAGAAATTATGGAATACGGTTTTCAAAGATGCATGCAAATGACCAGACCCTGCCCGCCACGAATCAGCCGGAAACCGGCCGCCCCATTATAGGTCATCCATGGATGGAGTGACAAATCAGTACGTCATCTGTATCTGCTGATCTGTTCTCCGATAGCACACCGGACCGGTCACCGACCGGTCCTTCCTTCAAATCCCACCATACGGCGCTTTTGGCCCGGAGGGGTTCGATGCTCTTCAAAGGAGCCGGTTTCAGCCCTGGATGTTCCAGGTCTTATAATCCAACCCAACCGGAACCAACCGGGATGAATCGTTTTCTTTTCCACGGAAATAGGCTATGGTTGAGATCATCGGTGCGCCGCCCCCGGTGTCCCGCCGTGCACAATTAATTGCCATGTCCGCTCACCCCCGACAAAGGTCCCATGTAAAAGACCCTCACCTCTGCCAAGGTGAACCGGTGGCGTGGCGCGCCATGGCGAGAGGGTTTGACTAGCCATGGAACTTGACAAGTTACGCGGACCGGGCACAGCCGGTCTTCTGGTGATCGTGCTGTTTGCCTTTATCGGTTTATATTTTGACGGCAGACCGTCACCCAAGGGTGAAAATGCGCCCGAGGACGTCTTCAGTGCGGCTCGCGCCATGAAACACCTGGAAATAATCGCGAGCGAACCCCACCCCGGCGGCACGCCCGCCCATAAGCGCGTGGCCGATTATCTGGTCGATCAATTCAACAGCCTGGGTCTGGAAGTACAAGAACAAAGCTCCCTGTTCACCTACAGCGCGGAGGAAACAAGGTTCGCAACCCCCAACCGCAACATCATGGCCAGATTGAAGGGTACCTCCTCCCAGGAGACCCTTCTGGTCATGGCGCACTACGATACACGCGCCAAAACCGCCGGCGCCGGCGATAACAGTGCGGCGGTGGCCGCTATGTTGGAGACTATTCGCGCCGTCAAGGCCGGTGACCCCCTGAAAAACGACGTCATTTTTCTCTGTTCCGACAACGAGGAATACGGCCTCATCGGCGCCCGTCAATTCACAGAAGAACATCCCTGGGCGCAAGAGGTCGATCTGGTAGTCAACTGGGAAGGCCGCGGCAATAATGGTCCGGTGGTTATGTTCGAAACCAACGGGGACAACAGTTGGATCATCGATGAGTTTGCCGCCGCGGCATCGTCTCCCGTGAGCACCTCCTTTTCCGACGAAATCTACAAGCGCATGCCCAACGCCACCGACTTCACCGTCCTTATGGAATTGGACGGCGTGCAGGGACTCAACTTCGCCTTCCTGGGCGGACCCAACTATTACCACGCGGGCGGCGACACCCCTGCCAACCTGGGCAAGGGCACCCTGCAACACCAGGGCGACTTGATGTTGCAGATGGTCAAACATTTCGGCAATGTCTCGGTTAACAGGGAGTCCGAGGGCGACCTCATTCACTTCACGATGCCGTTCTTCGGCTTGATCTCCTACTCGCCCGGTTTGGTCATGCCTCTGCTCGGGTTCTCCGTAGTGCTGTTTATTGCCGCCTTGGTGCTGGGTTTCCGCGCCGGTAATCTCACCATCAAGGGTTTCATCGCCGGATTTTTCCTGGACATCCTACTTCTGGTGGCCGGCATTCTGTTCGCTGTTTTTCTTTGGAAGTTGTTCACCGCCTTCGGTACGCCCAATATGGACCCGCTGGCCGGCCATCCCTATCGAACCAATGGGTATTTCTACGGTTACCTGTTTTCCTGCTCCGCGCTGATGCTGATGCTTGCCGGTTGGTTCCGCAAGAAAATCAAGGTGGAGAATCTGGCCATGGGCGGCCTGTTGCTTTGGCTGGTCCTGGGTTTCCTGGTTTCTACCTCCATGGCCGGCGGCAGTTACCTGTTTGTGCTGCCTTTACTGTTCATGCTGATCGGCGTGGTGATCACGATCAGCGGCAAAGAGGAAGACGAACCGCGCAAGGCGTTGTTACGCGCCGTCTTCGGCATCCCCTGCATGTTGGTGTACCTTCCCCTGGTTTCCTTGCTCTACCTGACTTTGCCCTATGCGCCGACGGTTCCCATTCCCGCCATTCTCAGCGGATTGCTCTGCGGTCTCCTGGTCTTGCTGTTGTTGGCGCCGCTGCTGTGGTCCCTGCCCGAGAACCTCTTCAAATGGTTCCCGCGCGGGCTTGCGCTGGTTGGTTTTGTGACCCTGCTTTCGCTGAACGTGATGAATTCAAGCTATAGCGCCGCGGCACCGCTCCGGGAAAGCCTGATGTACGTAGCCGACCGCGACAGCGGAACCCACCTGTGGGCGTCGACCGTCCTCAAATTGGGTCAATGGAACGGCCCGCTCTTCCAAAAGGACCGCAAGCGCGAACCCCTGCCGCTGATCTTCCCCGAATCTGAAGAGAAGATACTCCAGGCGCCGGCGCCCGCTTCGGACGTGCCGGGCGCTACCATCGAGTTGGTGTCGCAAGAGTCCAAACGCCGCCGCCGCGAAATCCGCGTCCGCGTCACACCTCCTGAGGGCGCATTCGGTATTATCCTCATGCCTGAGGGCGACTTCAACCGGGCCGAGTTGGAAGGCAAACCGATGGGCTCCGGTTTCACCATGGTGCAATACCTGGGTGTCGGCCCCGAAGGTTTCGAGTTCTCCTGCCGTGTTGCCAAATCCAAACCCTTCAAGCTTCGCGCGATCAGCATCATACCGGAACTGCCCGAGGACCTGCTACCCGAGCCGCGCCCCGATTGGGTGATCCCCAACACCGGCATGACCGACTATCTGGAGCATTCCACCCTGGTCAACACGTCGCTCACCGTACCGCCCTTCCAGGAGGACGCGACGCCGGAGGAGGAACCTGAAGAGGGACGCTAGCCGCCTCGGCGAGCAACTTCTTGAAAAACGCGTCAAGGCGGCAGTTGCAAGCTTCAACTTGCATAGCATAACACGCCTCCAGAAATGAAAAAGGAGGAAAGGTGTTGACTACCAAAGGGTTCCCGATTGAGGGAACCCTTTTTGCTGTTCGCTCGTGGAAGCGAGTCCAAGGTGTCCGGTTTGAGTCTAGACCCTCATCGCAGGACATGAGAAAATAGCACCATACACCCCAACCTGACGCTGAGCCGGCCGAAGCCTGACGTTGGACCTACCCCGGTATCCCGTATAAAAACCCACCCCCATCATGGGAACAGGCAGGCAAACCGCCAACGGTAAGCTATTGGCTGCGCTCTCTCGCCTCGAAATGATGCGTCCTTCACGAGAGCTGATATTTCCCGATTGCGATTTGGTCAAGCCAGATGGTTTTTCGGTCGATGAGTGTGTTCAGTGTTTTCTTGGAAGCACGGATTTTCGAAGCCCAGCCGCCGTAGGGGTATCGAAAGTGAGGACCATGTCGCAATACTCCGGTTATGAAATCATTGCCAGACAGCATGAAAGTCGCCGTTCCCTGATCTTTCGGGCAAGGAGAGTTCGGGACGGCTTGCCGGTCATAATCAAAACGCCGGCCGGCGATGCCCATGTGCCGGGCAAGCTGAGCCAGGTGCGGCGGGAATTCGAAATCGGCAGCCGTTTCCAAGACCAGTGGATTGCGCGTTACCACGAACTGATCCCGTTTCGGGGCGGCCTGGCCATTGTGGTGGAAGACTTCGGCGGGGTTGACCTGGGACAGAAGACGCCGCCGGGTGGTATGGACCTGAGCACCTTTCTCAAGATTGCCATCCAGTTGGCGGCAGGGTTGGGGATCATCCACCGCGGGCACGTGATCCACAAGGACATCAAACCCGGCAATATCATTATTAAAGGCGAAACGGTCAAGTGGATCGACTTCGGCCTTTCTTCACCATTCGCCCGGGAATCCCAGCAGGCCGTGAGCCCCCATGCGCTGGGCGGCACCCTGGCCTTCATGTCCCCCGAACAAACCGGGCGCATGAACCGGCCGCTGGATTACCGCAGCGATTTCTATTCGCTGGGCATGACCTTTTACCAATTGTTGACCGGCTTGCCCTGTTTTCAATCGAACGACCCCATGGAACTGGTGCATTGGCACCTGGCCCGGGTGCCCCGGGCGCCTCTGGATTTGGATGAGCCCGTGGCACGAGCGGTCTCGGCGATGGTCCTCAAGCTGGTGGCCAAGGACCCCGGTGATCGCTACCAGAGCGCGGACGGTCTTGAAGCCGATCTGAGGGTATGTCTGGAGGCGCACGAGAGCGGCGCCGCCTCGCCTTTGACCCTTGGGGAACAAGACGTCTGCGATCGCTTCATGATTCCCGATAAGCTCTACGGACGGGACAAGGAACGAGACGCCCTACTGGAAGCCTTCGATAAGGCAGCCGCGGGCAATACGGAAATGCTGCTGATTTTCGGCCAGGCCGGGGTAGGCAAAAGCGCACTGGTCAACGAGATCCAAAAGCCGCTTACCGGAAGACGCGGCTATTTCGCTTCCGGCAAGTTCGACGAACTCAATCGAAGCATGGCCTATAGCGCGGTGGCCGAGGCTTTCCGAAGCCTGACCCGGCAGATCTTGAGCGAAGACGACCGGGCCGTCCGCGCTTGGAAACAGGCCATGCAGGAAAAGTTGGGCGCCAATAGCCGGATCATCCTGGAGTTGGTGCCGGAACTGGAGAGCTGGCTTGGCCAGGTCGACCATCTCCCGGAGTTGGGTTCGGTCGAAACGCGCAACCGCTTTGAGCTGGCCTTGCGTCAATTCGTTTCGCTTTTTGCCGATGCCGACCATCCCCTGGTCTTGTTCCTTGACGATTTGCAATGGGCCGACACCGCCTCGCTCGACCTGATCGGCATGCTGATGTCGGGTCGAATCAAAGGGCATTTGCTCCTGATCGGCGCCTTTCGGGACAACGAGGTCGGCACAACCCACCCGCTGAGGAGAGTGGTTGACGCGTTGAAAGCGCAGGGCCGGCCTCCGCGGGAATTAAGCCTGAAACCCATCCAGGCAGAACATTTGACCCAACTTGCCGGCGACACGCTTGGCAGCGGTTTCCCCGATACAAGGGCTCTGGCGGACACCCTGTTCCAAAAAACCGGGGGCAATCCTTTTTTTGCCGTCGAACTCCTTAAAAAGCTACACGCGGACGGACATGTTTTCTTCAATTACGAAAAGAAACAATGGCAATGGGATCGTGAGCAAACCGGCAGCCTGGAAGTCAGCGCCAATGTGGTCTTCTTTCTGGTGGCGCGTTTGCAAGATCTCTCCCCCGCGCTCCAGCACTTGCTGGCCTTGGCCTCCTGTATCGGCGAGCACTTCGATCTGACAACCCTGGCCGCCGTCGCCGATCAGACAAGAGAGCAAACCTTAACGGGGCTTTGGGACGCCCTGCAGGGAAACATCGTGGTGCCGCTCGACCATCACGAACGGCTCTACCGTCCCGGGGAATCCCTTCCCGCGGGGGCCCTTGCGGATGTCGCGGTTCATTTTCGCTTTCAGCATGATCGCGTTCGGGAAGCGGCCGCTTCATTGATCGATGCCGACCACCAAGAAAAAATCCACTATCGCCTGGGACAGTTGATGTTGGACTCCACGCTCCCGGCAGAAGAACAGCCGCGGCTTTTTGAGATCGTGGGACATCTCAATGTGGCCAAAGGGCTGCTGAAAGATTCCGGGGAGATCCTTGAACTGAGCCGCCTGAACCTGGCGGCGGGAAGAAAGGCCGCGGCATCATCGGCCTATCAACAAGCCCTGGATTACTGTTCCATTGCGGTGGACCTGTTACCCGAAGACGCCTGGGATCATCATTACGAGTTGGCTTTGGCCGCGGTTCGCCACCGCTGCTTACACGCCTACCATTGCGGGCGGCTTTCCCTGGCGGAATCGTTGATTGGCATGCTTTTGGAACATGCCCGCTCCGATTTGGAAAAAGCGGGTGTCTACCTGATGCGCGTCAAGCAATGTGTCAACGCGGGCGATCTGGAGGAAGCCCTCGCGGCCGGTTTTCTCGGCTTGAAGCTGCTCGGTATCCGATTACCTGGAGATCCGGGAAAAATGGCGATTCGACGGCGGGCACGACGGATTCGACGATGGTGGAAGGGAAAATCCCTCGAAGGCCTGGCCCATGGTCCCTTGAGTTCCGATCCCAAGGCCGATATGAGCCTCCAGCTTCTCATGCACCTTTCCACACCGGCTTATCTGAGTGGACGCAAAAACCTGTTGCAACTCTTTCAACTGGCGATGATCGAGAGTTCGTTGCAGCAGGGTATCGGTCCTTTTTCTGCCTTTGCGTTCATAGAATACGCGGTGTTCCTGGCCATCAATGGTCAAGTTGGGGAAAACGCGGCCTTCGGCCGGCTGGCGCTCGAACTCTGCGACCGGTTCGAGGAGCCGCAAGCCAGGGCCCGGGTATGCCAATTAAACGCTATCTTCGTTTTGGGTTGGAATCGGCATTGGCGGGAACTCGCGCCTATTATGAAGCAGGGTTTGGAGGCCGCCCGGCAATCGGGAGATTTGATCTTTGTGGCTTACATTTCGGCTTCCTTGATCCACATGCAACCCACCCGAGATCTGGCGTCCCTTGTGGAAGAAGGCGAAGACTACCTGGCCCTTATCCAAGAAACGAGTTTTCCGGAGGGAATGGATTTCGGGTTGGTGTTCCACCATTTCAATCTGAACCTTAGCGGCTTGACGGAAGGACATCTTTCCCTGTCTCGTGGACCCGTTAGGGAGGAAGATCTTGCCAACCGCGTGGCTTCCTCCCAAGCCGGCCTGGCCTTTTTTACATACCATTTAACCAAACTGCGCTTGTGTTTTCTCTACGGCGAGCTCCAAAAGGGTTATCACCACATGGAACAGGCGGACCGGGGCATCGACTCGGCGGCGGGCACGGTCTTCCTGGCCGAGTTGTGTTTCTACGCGTTTCTCAACTGTGCCGCTCTGGCCGGGCGCGACATGCCCGGTATGAGCCGGAAGTTGAGGCGCCGCCTCAAAACCGGGTACCGGCAGATGAAACATTGGGCGAAAAACTGCCCGGATAATTTCCTGCACCAGCAACGGTTGATGGAAGCCGAGTTGGCGCGGCTACAGGGTCGTCACCACCGGGCGGCCGAACGCTACGACGAAGCCATCGAGGGAGCCCGCCGGACCGGCTTCCCGGGCGATGAGGCGCTGGCCCATGAACTGGCGGCCGGGTTTTATCTGGGTAGAGGCCGTTTCAAAGCGGCCGCGGCCTACTTCAAAGATGCTCTACGGCTCTTTTCTCTCTGGGGGGCGGAGGGAAAAGCAGCCGCACTGCGGCAGCGTATCCGTCAGCTCGATCATTGGGAGTTGGAGCGCTGTCTTGAAGACGAACGAAGCACTCACCAGGCAGGTGGACTGCTTTCCGGCGACCCGATGTCCCTGAGCACCACTTCCCATTCGGTGACAACCTCTTCGAGCACGGGCTCCTCCGACACTTCCGAAATGACGGCCGCCCTGGACCACGTTTCCGTGATGAAGTCCTCCCTGGCCATTGCCTCGGAAATCAGCCTGCACAAACTACTGGCCAAGATGATGGAGATCATGACTGAAAACGCGGGGGCCCGCCACGGCCTGCTGATCCTGGAGCGGGAAGGCCGCTACCATATCGAAGCAACCGCCGGCATCTCATCGACGCCTTTCCCCGAGGAAGGTGCGTTGTTGCTGGATGACAACCCCCGGCTGCCCACCACTCTGGTTCGTTACGTGTTGAGAACGGGCAAGGAGGTGCTGCTGGAGGATGCGGCGGGAAAAGGACCGTTTCACGACGACCCCTACCTTCACGAACATGCCGTCAGGTCGGCGCTCTGCCTGCCCATTCGACTGAAAAGCCGTTTGTTGGGCGTGGTGTACCTGGAAAATAAACTGGTGCCCGGCGCTTTTACAAGCGAGCGGGTAGCCACGCTGAACATCATCCTGCACCAGGCCGCGGTCTCCCTGGAGAATGCCATGCTCTTCGAGGAGGCCAAGCGGGCCGAAGCTCAGGTCCGTTCGCTCAACGAGGACCTGGAAAAACGGGTCGCCGAACGAACCGCCGAGTTGGAATCGGCGCAAAAAGAGTTGGTTGATCAAGCGCACCAGGCCGGCATGGCCAATATCGCCACCTCCGTGCTCCACAACGTCGGCAATATCCTCAACAGCATCGGCACCTCCAGCCAGGTCATTCAGGAGGTGGTCAACAGCTCCCGGTTGCGGGGTTTGACCACGGCCAACCGCTTGCTGCGCGATCAATTCACCGACATACTCCGACAACATCCGAAAGGCGAAGGCCTACTCGAATACTACACCAGGCTGGAGTGCCTCTTCAAAAAGGAGAACCGTGAGGTGGGCGACAATATCGACCGGCTTGTCAAGAAAGTCAACGCCATCAGGGATGTGGTCATGGCACAGCAGCAATATGCCGCGGCCGGGTTCCGTACCGAGAAGCTGTCGCTGTGTAGGGTGGTCGACGACGCCCTACTGCTCTACCGGAATGCATTGGAGCGCGGGGCGGTGACCGTGGAAAAACATTACCGGGCCGAACCAATGGTCAGGATCGACAAGGCCAAGCTGATCCACATCCTCATCAACCTGATCAAAAACGCCCTGGAGGCCATGACCGGGTCAAGCCAAAAGAAAATCACCGTGCTCATCGAAGAGAACGAGACCCACGCCCACATCAGGATCACGGATTCGGGCCACGGGATCGAGCCAGGTCAATTGGAAGCCATCTTCACTTACGGATTCACGACCAAGCGAGACGGACATGGATTCGGACTCCACGGTAGCGCCAACGCCATGACGGAGATGGGCGGCCGTATCTGGGCGGAAAGCGAAGCCACCGGCCAGGGCGCCGCCTTCGTGCTTCAATTCCCTCTCAAAAAGGTGGAGACGTTGGCAGAGTAGTGAGAGGGATACAAGCACAGGTGCGGCATCTTGAACGGCGACCTTGGATCTTTCATTGGTCCATAAAGGCTAAGTGCTCGTGAGCAGGGTGTTCAGCGTATCGGTGCCGGTCCAGGCGTCGTGACCCGGAATGCGGCCCTCCATCGCAGCCGGAGCTTCCCGGCCCGTGAAGCTGCCGCTGAGGTCGAGGGCTTCGATGTCGAGCGCATAGATGGTGAACACGTAGCGGTGGATCAGCGCGTCATGCCAGGGTGGGCAAGGGCCGTCGTCACCGCCGTAGTCGCCTTTCATGTCTTCATCACCGGCGAACCAACCGGTGTAGTCGTTGATGCCGGTAACGCCCAGATTGCTCTTGCCGGGCTTTTTGCCGCGTGCGGTAACACCTTCTGAGACGGATCCGGCGGCGATTTCATCGACGGTCGGGGGATGTTGACCAAAACCCAGTATACGATTTCCTATTGCAACCGGGGTTTGAGGGGCGGGAGCCCCTGACCCTTGCCACTTGCCACTTGCCACTTGCAAGTGACAAGGGAAGAAAAGAGAAAGGCGGCCGCCTCCCGGGTGAAGGGGACCGCTTTTTTGTAAAAAATCACAGTGCGTAAGTAGCTGAATGCGCTAAGCTAGAGAAAACACCGTACAAGGATTCTCAAATTCTTCGGTTTTATCATTTAGAGGTGTACCCTTGTTTAAAAAATCATTGTCTACCGCATTAATGATCGCGATTCTGTCTATGAGTGTCATGCAATTGACCAGCGTTTCTGCAACCGCTTCCGATTGTGACGCTTGCTGCCCTGACACCTATCAGGGCCTTCCTCTGGCCGGTTGTATTGACTCCGGTATTCCGGGCTATTCTACCTGCCGCTATTACAGGGGCAATGGCTACTTCACGCCTTACCTTTTCTTCGCTTGTGACTAAATAGAACATCCCCATGTGAAGGCGGCCATCTTCCTAAAAGGTGGCCGCTTTTACTTGCAAGACACAAGTTGCCAGTGTCAAGTTGCAAGGATCGAGGCTGCTGCCCCGGACCCCGCCATACGGGGACAAGAGATGAGTTCAATCTCTTATTGCAAGCGGGGTCTGAGGGGCGCAGCCCCTGAACCTTGACACTTGCAACTTGCCGCTTGAAGCTTGCAAGTTGCAACTTGACACTTGCAACAGCGAGGCACGCCCGGCAACCCATCCTCAACATACCTCGACGGCCTGAGGCGTGCCTCGCTGGAAAGCAACCGCCGGGCAACGGCAGCCGAACCGTTGCCCGGCCCTGATTCGAGCGACGTTTTCCCACCGCCGCGCCTCAAGACATGACAAAACATTCCGATAGAAGTAATTATCCGCCGGATTTCAGGCAAGTATGGTGTATCCTGCTTATGCAAGGTTGACCGGTAGCCACAACATTGGCAAAGAGTGGAAAATGCGTCAGATCCCCACCATTCTTGTGTGTATCGCTTTTTGCAGCGCGGTCCAGGCTCAGAACTTCAGGTCGCGCGGCTATACGGAGGCCGACGGTCTGCCTTCATCCACCGTTTACGATATCTGCCAAACCGAGGACGGCTCCATTTGGTTCGCAACCCGTGCGGGTGTTGCGCGCTACGACGGCCGAAACTGGGAAATTCACAGTTTGGGGAACGGTTTCACCCTGGGCATGGCGCGTAAGTTGGCCGTGGATCGACAGGGCAACATCTGGGTTCTGGGCGGCATTGTTCCCAATGAGGTGAACCGGTACGACGGCAAGAGCTGGCAATCCCTGCCGTCAATCAAGAAAGACGACTTCCCACAACAGGTCAGCTTTGCCCTGCTCTACGAAAACGGGCGGACCGTGCCCGCGGTAGGGGTCAGAGGAATCGGCCTCTTTTTGTTCCGCGACGATCGCTGGCATCATTACGGAGAACGCGAGGGCTTGCAAAGCGACGGGGTCAACGGGCTGGCATCGGACGGTACCCGGCTCTTCGTGGCCATGAATGACGGGATCACCGTACTCACCCCGGACGGCATCGACAATTCCTATGACCACCTTTTGCCCGAGGATCGCCAGACGGTTTTCGACCTGGCTTTGGATCCGGCGCAAGATAAAAACGGGAGCCCGCGCATCTGGGTGCTCGGCTCCGGAAGACTGGGCGTCATCCACAACAACACCTATCGGGACCTGGCCGAAATCCCACTGGTGTCGCTGGACCCCGGCGGTTACGGCGTTCTGCTCTACCCCGACGGCGACGGCGGGGTTTTTTGCGGCAATACCACGGCGATTTATCATTACCAAAGCCGGACTAAGAGCATGACCCATTTCGGCATCATGCAGGGCCTGGTCGATGACGGCGCGACCGCCTGCTACCGGGACCGTGAAAGCAACCTCTGGTTTGCCGGTATGCGCGGAGTCACCATCATCCCCAGCATGCGCTTTGCCAACTACGATCAGCGGCTGGGGCTCTTGGAAGACGAGGTCAGCGCCGTTCTCGAAACGGCCCCGGGCAAATTACTGTTGGGCCATGATTCCGGGTTCACCTTCCTGGACGGTGAGGAAAAGCAGCGGATACCTTTGAACGAACCCGGTGAGCTGCGCGACACGGGGATGCGCGTCATGGATTTGAAACCGGGCCGCAACGGCGAAGCATGGGCCGCGCTCTCGCGGAACGGGGTAGCGCGCATCTCGCCCGACCTGGATATGCGCATCATCCCGTCGACCACGGAGCGCGAGGCCTGTTACAGCGTGGTCATGGACAGTCGAGACGGCACGGTCTGGGTGGGCGGCGAAAACGGCCTGTCCGTGATCAGCGGCGATAAAATGGTGCGCCGAGCACCCGGAAACCTGGAGCAGGCGCCCGTCCGCCGCATCGTCCAAGGACCCAGCCGGACCTTGTTCGTCGCCACGTCGGGCCGCGGCATCCGTAGTTTCGACGAAAAGTGGCGCGAGTTTGTTTTTGCGGACACGCGCACCAACGAAGTCTATACCGTCCTGGAAGACAGTCGCTATCGTATTTGGGTAGGCACCCTGGCCGGCTTGTTCCGTTTGGAGGACGGCAGGCTCAACCCTTTTCAAGACCAGAAGGAAAACCTGATCGACCGGCCTGTCTATTCCCTGACCGAAGACCTTTTGGGACGAATCTGGGTGGGCACGGATCGCGGCGTGTACCAGCTTGACGGCAAGCGCGTTCGCCATTATACGGTTCGTGAGGGATTGGCCGGCGACGAGATCAACCGGGCCTCGGTCATTGTCGATAACCGCGGCTCTCTGTGGATCGGAACCAATGCCGGGCTTTCCCACTACCAGGAACATTACGATCACGCCCTGTCCTCCGCGCCGCTGGTAACCATCACCAACATAGAATCCGGCGGGCGAAACCTTCTATTGGACGATCCCGACAAGACCGGCCTCAGCGGGCGCGACCTGACGTTTTATTTCAAGGCCGTCTCCTTTATCGACGAGGAACAGGTTTCCTTCAGTTGCAGGTTGCGGGGTTACGATTCCGATTGGTTGGCGCCCTTCTCTCCCGGCAGCAATTACCTGCGTTATACCAACCTGCCGGCGGGTCAGTACACTTTCGAGATCAAAGCGCGCAACGCATTGGGTGTCTGGAGCGAACCCGTGCAAAGTGCCCCGATCAAGGTGCGTTCTCTCTTTTGGAATTCGCTGCCGGGCTTTGTGGTGCTTGGTTTTGCGGGTTTGTTTTTCGGCGTCCTGGCCTGGGTGCTCCACCAACGGACGGAACGGCGTATCAGGCAGCGTACCCGGTGGTTGGAAGAAAAGAACCAGGAATTGGAACGCTTCGACGCCATTGTTCGCTCCATCAACAACGAATTGGAACTGGACAGCCTGCTTTATACGCTGCTGAAACAGGCCATCGGACTTTACCCTGAAACCGAAAAAGGCTTCATCATGATCTGGGATCCCAGGCACCAGGCTTTCCGCTTCGGCGCCCTCTACGGTTACGTGGAACAACAACTCGAGGGATATTACCTGGATTACGGCATGATGACGCAAGGCATGGACGAGCGACCGTCCCTGGCTCCCGGCATCTACCTTCACAATTGCGGGGACGAAACCTTCTTCCCCAGGCCCGTCGAGGCCATTCCCACTCCAAAAGCCCGCCTGGCCCTGACCTTGACCTTGGACGACAAGATCCGCGGTTTCCTGGTCTTCGATAACCTGAAGGATCGAAACGCCTATCGCGAGGTCGACATTCGCCGCCTCGGACGCCTGCGAACCCACGCCATTTCCGCGCTGGCCAAGGCCCGTTTCCTGGAGACCCTACGCGAAAAGAACAGTGAGATCCTGAACGCACAACGCCAGTTGGTTCTCCGCGAAAAAATGGCCTCGTTGGGCACACTCACTGCCGGGGTGGCGCATGAAATTCGCAACCCCTTGAACTTCATCAACAATTTCTCCGCCCTCAACCTGCAAATCGTCGAGGAACTGCGGGTACGGATTCACGCCCAGGCAACCCGCCCGGACGGGGAAGTGCAGTGGCAGTCCATCCAGGAGGAACTGGAGGAACTGGAGGACGGCGCGCGTATCATCAACGAGCACGGCCTTCGCGCCGGCAAGATCATCGAACGCATGATTCAGTTTTCCTCCTTCTCCAAACGCACCGGGGAACGCCATCCCCTGGACCTTTCCCAAATCCTCGCGGACCAGGCAGCCTCGGTCATGATGACCATGAGCAAGAAACACACGCTCAAGCAATTGAAGGTTCGCAAAACCGGCGACGAGGTACTGCCGCCCATGGCCGGGAACCCCGAGGAACTGTCCTTTCTGTTCGGCCAACTGCTGACCAATGCCTACGAAGCCCTGGTCGACCGGGAAAAACACGAGCCGGAGCATATTTCCATCCTCTCTTATGCCGCCGAATTAAGAGGCGATCACTTCGAGGTGACTATCAGTGACAACGGTCTGGGGATTGCCGAGGCGTACCGCAGTAAAATCTTCGCGCCCTTTTTCACCACCCGCGAGGCAGACTCGGGGAATATCGGTCTGGGTTTGTTCATGAGCTATGAAATCGCGGTCAACGGCTACGGCGGCGATATCCGGATGGATCGGAAGGACGGGATGACGCAGTTTACCATCAGCCTGCCCCTGGTCGCGGAAAGTTCGCCGGTTTTCACGGCGCTCAAAACGCCGGTCCAAACCGCGGTGCGTTCCTGAACAACCCGGATTTTAATCCCGACCCATTAGAAGACACACGGTATACGCGTACCGACAATCGCTTTTTTGTTCGGGAGAGGGGTCAGTTCCCTTTAACAAGACCCTACTCTCCCGGATATTGAAGATTGTGGCTTAAGGGCCTTGAATCCAGGGGCTCGCTCCAGCTTTGACTTTGGTTTTCACTTTCATCGCATACCTCCCGTGGTGTAATTGGAAAAAAGTGTAGGGGTTGGGTTAAGGGTCGATTATGGAAATAAGGGAAACCCCTAACCAAGTATCTTTGGCAAATTGCCGGATCTCCCAGGAGAAAGACCCACTGGAAGACACTCGGTATACGCGCACCGACAATCGCTTTTTTGTTCGGGAGAGGGGGCAGTTCCCTTTAGCAAGACCCATCCCGAATATTGAAGATTTTGGCTTAAGGGCTTTGAATCCAGGGGCTCATTCCAGCTTTGACCTTGGCTT
>JAAUYB010211376.1_pt1 | contig 39301 bp, 55 predicted proteins | sample 7278071 | NCBI WGS metagenome assembly JAAUYB01 (sample SAMN14350121, study PRJNA611818) | marine sediment metagenome | isolation source: surface marine sediment (1.8m) | place: French Polynesia: Moorea | collected 2018-08 | reverse complement strand
CTATCAAGTCTATTGAAGATTGAATATTCTTCTCTCTTACCTGCTCATTGGCTCTTTCGAGTATTTTTTTTAAACGTCCCATGATTAGGCTGTTGGTTTTAGTTTTCCTCTCATTTTTAGAAAGGGGATTATTCTAAATTGCTTTAGTTCGTCTAATTCATTAGGATCTAACTTTGACACCAATACATCTACGTTGGTGATCGATTTTGTTTCTATCAATGTTTTTAAACGTTCGTTCTCTTCTAATTGCTCTAAGTAGAGTTTTCGATAATTTTCGGCTTTCATTAATGCCTCGCTGTAATTGTGAGCCTCTTTTATCAGTTCTCTGTTGTTTCTTTTTGGGAAAAAATCAGAAACGTTATTGATTATCTTTAACAACTTAGCCCGGTAATTTGGTATTAATACATAATCGTTTTCAGACTTTCTGCAACCATGCATAACCGTTGCGTGATCTTTTTTACCGTAAAATATTCCGATTTTTGACAATGATAGTTTTGTGTATTCTCTGGCAAGATAAAAACAAATTGACCTTGCATATACGTGTTGTCTTTTTCGTGAATTGAATATTATTTTAAATCCAAATTCTCTTTCTACTTCGTCCTGTATTATTTTTAAGTCTAAGTTGTCCATCTTTAATTAAATTCGTTAATCATAAAATTTACCTCTGAAATAATAGCCTGTTCAACATCTTCAGTTTGCCAAACTTTACCGGTTAGCCGATCCATGTTTTTTGTTTCTAATAACGTTTTATTGAGTTTGTCCATTACACTTTTAGCCTCGCCTTTTTGTCGAAGTACTGGGTGTTTAAAATCGTGGCCGGCCTCTTTTAGTATTCCGTATTGTTCGCTGTCATTTAGGCTTTGTGTTAAATCTTCGATAATTTGCGAAAGAGGTTTTTTTAAAAGGTTTCCTATTTTTCTTCTGTGATTATTTTCAAAGACTGTACTACCATCGTTCTGCATAATTTTCATTGAAAGGTAGATGTATAGTTTTGCAAACAATCCGTTATTTTCAAACTGTTTTTCTTGTGATTGATTGTAAAAATCAACTACACTATTAATCGCATTAATATCATTTTGATTCGGGGTAAATGATTTTCCACTTGAAAACCTCCATGTAAGGCGCTGTATGTCTTTCTCTAAACTCATTACCATTGCGCTTGTTCACATTCTTTAGGAATTATTTTATTGGTGTCCAGGTCGAAATAAAAGTCGATAAACGGCGCACCCCTACTGTCTTTTTGACTAACCTTTATGGGTGCGTTTATAGTGTCTTTATCCGTATCACTTAAAAAAATAACGGTTTCCGATTTCTTTTGAACAAAACTACCTAAATGCCCGGTAGCCCTGTCTTTCTCAAAGGTCTTATGTATGATTCCACATACATGAATGCCTTGCGATGTGTATGACTCTAATTTTTTAACGATCTCCTTTGACCTAACTAAATCGTTTGTGTTTGTGCATAAGTCTGCGATTCCGTCAATACTGATCCAACCTATATTTCCTTTGTATTTAGGGTCATTCACAACGCCGTCTATAAATAAAAGCATTTCTTCATCCGAAAGTCCTTTCAAACTAAAACACTTATAATTTACACAAGGCAAGCCCACCATTCGCTGAACTGTCTTAAATGTGCGCTGTGCGTAATACTCGCCTTGTTCGGTATCAAAACTAAAAATCCATTTGTTTTGATCTCGATTGCTTACTATTCCAGGAAAATAATTTGATGCCTCACCACCAATGTAACAGGCTTCGATAGCGCACTTAAAAAATGTTTTCTTTGTTTTTTGAGGACCAACGATTGTACTCATTTCCCCATAAGTAAATGTTGGATTCAAATACTGCCCTCCGCTATAACCATGATAACCAATTCCTAAAGCGATAGGAGGAATATCAATTTTCTTGTTTAGATCCACTTCACAACGATTGAAAATCTTTTGATAATCAAAATCATGTTCTTCAGCTTGTATTTTAACTTTTTCTATCATCTATTTAGAGGCATTTTCCGTACAGTTCTGTGTTCTGGTCATGGTAGGCAGTCAAGTAGGCGTTAAAGTGCGTTAAAAAGTGCTTAGGATTGCTCTGCATGGACGTCTGACCGTTTGGCAATACCTGTTGTTTAAATAATCCGATCATTGCCTTACGTATTTCATCCCTGGTATGGTCTTTTTTGAGTGTGTTAAATGCGTTTTCTGATTCCCAATTTCCGAAAGTGTTTAAGAAACTAGGTTTTTTAAGATGTTTTTTCCTTTGTTCGTTCCAATCTTTGAAAAATTCGCTCTTGCCATAAAGAGGTTCTTTTATTTCTTTTATTTCTTTATCTTCTTTAGTTGTTGTCGCTTGCTTGTCGCTTGCCTGTCGCTTGCCTGTCATTTGATTGTCAACTTGCATGCCATTAACCGAGTCTAAAACCTGCATTTTCTCCCATTTTAAAAGGGTTAAGAGTTGAAATTTGTTTGTCGCTTCCCTTGTCACTTCTTGGCTATTTTCTAATTTCTTCATAGCAGTGCGACACTGACGTATTGTTAGACCACTTGATTTCGATAGGGATTCCCAACTCGTAATTATCTGTCCTGGTCTGATAGTTATTCCCCTCCATTTCTTCTCTTCGTAATTCACAGAAATAAGCAGATGAATTAACAATCTTGTAGCGTTGTGATCACTATACCATTCCCAATCAATGAGGGACCGGCGAAGTTTAATCCATCCTGTTGCCATTCAATTACATTTTTTGGTTTTTATATTCTTCATTCCCTCTTAATTTATATGACCATCCAAACACTTGCATTGGCTTTATGAGCTTTTGGATTTTTTACCTGGCCATATCCATAATGCCGAATAAGGCCAGATTTCTTTAGCCATCTAATTTAATTAACTTTTTATAGGTAAGAAGTTGTAAAAAGAAACCCCTAATTTCCGGTGTAGTAGCCATACGTACGTTGGAAAAAAGGGGTATTCCGTTAATATGTTTTAGTACGTATGGCATGGTGCAATTTAATACTTTATTTTGGATTATCATAATCTACCACCTTCAATTTCTTCGGCTAGCTTTCTTTTAGCTTTTATAGACTTGAATTTCTCGTATGCTTCTGACTTAGGTTGTGTTTGTCCTAATCCCTTGCAATAGTAGTCGTTACGAAGTATACACCTTGCCATTCGTTTCCAGGAAGGAACCCAACATTTTACCTCCAGATCGTGCGGACCTTCGTCAGGTATTGTGTTATAACCTCTTTTTTTCCATCCCACAATAAACTTTATAAACTTACCCTTGTAATGTTCCTGCATGCTTAATGGAAGCGATTTTAATAAGTAATTAGTATAAGACTCCCAGGTGTGATTGTCCGGCTTAGAAACATCGTTATAACCATTTATATTGCCGTTTTCTTGAATATACAAAGCACCACTATTTACGCCACTTACTCTATTGAGAAGTTTGTACCATGTTTCACTCTCTAAAATATGATACAGCCATAGCCCCTTTTTCTGATCGTCTCCAAACGGCTGGCAAAGACGTTGGTTGCTTAACTTTACCCCTGCCATCGTCATCATATCGTAAATCTTATTATGAGGTAGCTGCTTGTGTTTAGAATGGAAAATCCAAATATCCTCCGTTCTCCAATCGTAAATAGGATAAATGTTATACAACTCTTTTGATAATTTGGTAGTCCACTTATAGCCCTTGTGGGTTAGGTTTTTTTTCTGTGCTGTAATTGCGCGGTAACGGTGTAGACTTTCATCAGATCGAATACCTATAAAAGCCCCTGTTGATTTATCGCCGGAATACCACTTCCCGAATAAAACCATAAATTCTTCAAACTCCATTTTTGGAACGTAAAAATCATATTGACTTAAATCGCTTGCTTGCTCTGGCTTCTCACGTATCCATATTTCCTTAGCCTCTTCATTCCAGCAAACCCACTTAGGCTGAAAGTCGCTAACAGCGTTTCGCAAAAGTAATTCAGCACAAACCCAATGTAATTCGATATGATCTTGGTACTGTTCGATAATTTCCTCGATGTGGTCGATTGTGTGGCGGTATTGTGCTTCTAAGTCAATTATAAGTAGGCCAACTGTGCGCCCTCTTTTAATTGCTTCATCCATCACTAAGTGAGTCATAACAGTGCTGTCCTTACCACCACTAAAACTTATATATACTTTTTCGAAGTCGTCAAAGGTTTTAGCAATTCGTTGTTTTGATGCCTCTAAAACCGATATATCTAAATATTTTTTTGTCGCCATAATTAATAAAGTTCTACTTGTCTACCTATGCTTAAAGCCTCTTCAATGTCTAACTGAATATTCATGTTAGCTTTTGTCCATTTGTTAAGGTATTTTAAGGCTATTTCGTTCGCTTCTTCCTGTTGTTTTTCTGTTAATTGAAACCAAGCCCCGCTATAACGAGAGGGAACCCCCGACACGTAACAAACAGCCGCCTGCCCCAGCCACGCTATGCGGTTCATCGATTTGTTGGTAAGGTAGTGTTCGCAAGAGTATTTCCATTCTTTAATTACCTTTTTTAATGTGCGCTCGAATAGTTTTTTATCTGTTAACACTCGTATATATTCTGCTTCACATTCTTCGTGACTCCAACCATCCTTAGTGTTTTGATAAAACCCTGCTTTATGACACTCCCAACGATCAAAGGTGTGAAAAATACGAGAAGTGTCGCCTTCGTTTGGTATGCGGTACATTGCGAATTGTTCTTCGGTAATCTCATCGGTAATAGGCTCGTATTTTTCAGTAGAGTCTGAACTTTCCCAGGCTTTAGAAAAATCATCATCCGAAAACAGATGCTCTAATCCTGAAATTTGACACAGCCTTAAAACCTCTTCTTCGTTCATACCAAGCTGTTTTGAGATGCGCTTGTTTGTCCAGTTTCGGTTTTTTAGTTCGATAACGATTTCACTCATTGCATCTACTTGATGCTTGCCCCTTGCCCGGTTATGCCGAATTGTGGAGGCAATACGATCACTTTTCTTTGACTGACTTTTCCGTATGTTTACAATTGGAAGGTAACCCTGTATTCGCTTTTTTACCACTACTGACTCTTTTCCTACCCGATTACGGTGAAACCCATCTATAACCTCAACTTTTTCCTTATCTGGGTTTACCCAAGAAACAATAGGTTGCGTGTACCCGTCATTCATTATTGAGACTTCTAATAGTTCCATTTCAGGCGGAGCCACCTTATTCGGGTTGTAGTCATTTGCAACTACATTTTCACTTAATTCCCACTTCACAAAATCAACAGGCTCGTTTTTAAATGGAGAAAGTGAGTGTATATGCGCCCGTAATTCGTTGATGTACTGTACGCTTTCTTCAAACGAAAGTTTATCGATGTCCTTAGTTATTTGGTTTTTGAGTTTTTTCATATTCTAAATTGTTTCCCACACACTAGCATTGGCTTTGTGCGCTTTTGGATTTTTTACTTGGTCATATGTATAATGCCGAATAAGGCCAGATTTCTTTAATCTTCTTACAATACCTCCCCAAGCTCTATTACTAGGTGGTTCTTCTAAGCGTCCTTTCGATGCTTCTCTTATTTCCTCTGTCATAAAATAAGGAACTTTTTTAATGTATTCTTTAGCGAAGTTATACGCTTTTTCTGACCAGTTTTCACATTTGTCGTCTGCATTGTCAATCGCTCTTTCAATACCCTTTAATTTTAATTGTTCTCCGGTTTTCATAGTCCTTTAGTGTTTGGATCTGTTAAAAATCTTACCGCGTCCTTATAGCTTAATTTGTTTAAGAAAGTATTGCGATACTTTTTGGTTTTTCCGCTGTGAGTTGCCTCAGTAAATCTTGGTCCGATCTTTAGTTTTAATTCCATTTTTACAGCGGTACTATTTTCTTTTTTTGTCTTAAATTAGTGTCGGTTATAATGTGTGATATACGGTGTTAACTACAAGGCTCGCTGTATAGCACATCACCAAGTTTAAGGGTTAAATAAAATTGCTTTGCCAACGCTCCCCAATCTTCACGCCCTGTTTTTATTTCAATCCCGTTGCTATCTACAATTGTCGTGGGTGCATCACCATATCCGTTTTGAAATACAATCAAATCGTACTTATTAAAAACAGGTGCTCCACCAGTAAATTTTTTCCAACTTTTAAAGGTGTAATCTCCTTCAGATATGTCTTTTGCGGCACACAAGTATCCACCAAATGGTACTTTTATTTTATAAAGCAATCTTCTAAGCCAATAATCTTTTAGCTCTCGATACTCTTCCCTCTTTTCTCCGCTAGCAATTTTTATATACCACTTCTTATTGAGTGTCAGGAATAAAACACGCCCAGTAGTTAACAAAGTATATAATTCAGCACTTACTTTGTCTTTTAATCTAAGTATTGTTTTATTTTCTTTCATCTGTTTTTAATTTAAAAAATGTCGGCTTATTTAAGTGCCGAAATCATATACTCGTCCGGTTATGCTTAATATTAAAAAAGGGTTAGTTGCTTTTTATGAGCTTCAAGTCTTTTGCTTGCATCATTCCCGCCCATAATAAGTCAATTTCTCTTATCTTTCAATAGTTCGTTAGGCGTTACATCAAAATATTTGCTTAATAGGTATAAAGTGCCGTTAGATAGTGATCCGCTTAACCTGTTGGATAGGTTTGATGTTGTTATCCCTAATTCTTTGGCTAGTTGGGTATCGGTTCTAATGCCTTTTTCAGCCTTTAGAATATCGAGTTTTGTGTCGTCTCTTCTTATCATTATAATAATTCAAAATTTTCTTCAAAATAAGTCCTGTTAACTAACTATTGGTCTTTGTGGTCGTTTGGGTTTCTTGCAATCATATCACCCGGAAGCGGATGACCGTTATCCCTATCTGCTTTAGAGATTGAAACGTTTTTATCGATCAGTTTTTCACCGTAAATATACGGGCGCATTTCTGCAATGTTTGTTCTTCTGTATTTTTTAAATCCTGACATAGTATTAATTATTTTGTAACAAATTTATATAAAAATTACACATAATCAAAACTTTTTATTAATTTAGCAAAAACTTTAATTTTTAAAAATATGAAACAATACGGACACCAGGGCGACACGCAATGGTATAAATTAGACAAACTACCTAAAGGATTAAAGAAAGTAGAAAAGCAGTTTATTGCTGCATCGGAGCGATCCGGCTCTTTTCATGCGCTTTTTGGAAATTACGATATGTACGAGGCAGGAGACAGCTTTGTAATTGATGTAAAAGAAGAATGTATTTTAAATCACTCTTTGGAAAAGGAGTTGAATAAAAACGGAATTTCTATGAGTAAAGCCGATGTTCTGCCAAAGAAAGATCACAGGCACAGCGTTATAAATCCTGGAATTTACAGAGTATCTATTCAGAATAGGTTTGATCCATTAGAAAACCTGAAAAAAAGAGTAATAGACTAATGAAAACATTAAAAGACTTCACACCGGAAATACAGGCAAAAATCCCTTTATATAAAGACAGAGTTTTAAAAGACTTATGTTCAGGGAAAGAGTACGAAACTAACGATATTAAAGATAGTATTAGGTATGTTCACAGAATTTACGAAATAGCAGGATATAAAAAGCCTCTAGTTTTCTTTGCGAAAAATCCAATAGAGTATAGAATACTTTTTGAAGTTATACCAATTATTTTAATGAAAAAAAATGCTTCTTTGCAAACTTCTTTGGGGGTTTCTTTGCGTGATTCTTTGGGTGATTCTTTGCGTGATTCTTTGGGGTTTTCTTTGGACGCTTCTTTGAATGCTTCTTTGAATGCTTCTTTGGACGCTTCTTTGAATGTTTCTTTGAATGCTTCTTTGGACGCTTCTTTGCGTGATTCTTTGCGTGATTCTTTGGGTGATTCTTTGCGTGATTCTTTGGGTGATTCTTTGCATGATTCTTTAGGAAATAGAAAAAATAGGTCGTCTTGGATGGCGTATTGCTCTATTTATTCTAGGGTGTTTTTTACATGGTATAAATTTATTCAGGATGAATTTCAAATTAACCATAACAAAAAAGAAATTTTAAATGAATTATATAGCTTAGTTAACAAGACCTTTATATCCAGGTGTTGGTTTACTAAATCTTACGTATTAGTTCTAAAAACGCCAACAAAAATACATTTTAACGAAAACAACGTTTTACACAACGTAAACGGTTGCGCTTATGAGTTCGAAGGATATAAAGAAGACTACTATATTAACGGCAGAAAAGTAGAAAAAGAACTTATAGAGGGCGTTTTCACAAAAGAAGACTTAATAAATGAGCATAACGAAGATAAAAAGGCAGCCATGATAACTATCATAAAAGAGCGTCATGGTGACAAAGGCTTATTAGATTTCTTAGGTGCTGAAATTGTAGATAGTCAAACAGTTGAACATTTTGAAGGGTATTCTGAAGAAATATATCTTTATAAGACAAAGGAAAAATTTGACATTTTACAGGATCGGCATGGAAATATGGGGCAACCTTATTGCTGGACAGGAATTAAATGCCCGTCAACCGGTCAAGATTATTTGATAGAAAACAGCGCAGACTTTACCGATGCGTTAGAGGCTCTTAAATGGTTACGTCCGTCATGGGTTCCACAAGAGTTAGAATATAAATGGACAGAATTTGCAAATTAAAATATTATGAAAAATCTCACATTACTATTACTACTATTTACTACTACATTATTCTCACAAGAGATCTTTGTAAAGAAATCTTTGGACTGGTCGATGCTATTAAATGGGCCAAGACACAGTTACGAAGAAACATCAACTTATAATCCTGAATTCGCTTTCGGTTTTGAATTTGAAAAATGGCGTGTCCAGGCGGGGATCGAAGATCACGAGGCTATTAACTACCGAAAGTGGTTTATCGGCTACGACAGGAAGGTAGAGGCTACCTTATTGATTGAGAATGTCGGCGATATTGAACTTATTTTCTTTGGAGGGTTTGAGTTTGGAGGTATCTGGAGAACGAAATACTACGAATTACAGAATTTCCCAGGGGTTGAGGTTTCCGATACTGCACATAGCATTACGGCCGGGATCCACTTGGAAACTCAGGTCAGAATAACGAAATGGCTTTATTGGTCATCAAGTTTTAAAGCATTCTTCTCGGAGAGCAAGAACATAAGTGAAAAAAAAGAAACATTTCGCTCGCATGTGATGAACGGGCTGGTTTTTAAAGCAGGGATATGAGTAAAGGAATGGAAAAAATAGAAATTTATCGTTTTCAAATGGAAACAATAAAATAGGTTTTAAGGATGACCGCAAATGCTTATGATTTTAGAAGTAAAAAAACAGCTTTAGGTAGAACGGTCACGCAAGCACAGCAATATTCTTGGAACGCATTAGACGGCCAAATTGATAAAATAGTTCCTTACATATAAAACAAAAATAACACAATGAGCGCAGAGGCAGAAAACATAGTCAATTTTATTGAAGGGAATGACCTTTCAAAATCAAATTTAATTAATTGGGTTAACGACAGATTAATTGACTACCATAGTACTAAAGTAGAGAGTATAACGGATGAAGAAATTGAGAAAGAGTTCTATAAAGATTTGTCAGACATTCCCGTCGATCTAACTAGCTATTATTTAGACGAGCATGAGAATAAAAAAATAGGCGCACAATGGTTTAAACAAAGATTACTACAATGAAAAAAATCGAATACATACTGCTAACCCTATTAGCAATAGCAATATTGTCTAGTTGTGGAACTAAGAAAAAAGGTCTTAAAATTGAAAAGGAAAAGACCGAGATCACCGCCGAGGTTGAAACCCAAGAAGAAGAAACTCAGGTGATAGAAGAAAAAAAAGACACTAGTATTGAAACGGAATCTACTTTTGAAAAAAAGCAGGTGGTCATAACCGACACCCAGGAAAAGGAATTTGATATCGATGCAGACGAAGGCGGCCAAGTAACTGTAATAGAAGAAAAGACCGATACCGGCACCGTAAAGACCTTTATAGGGGTGAATAGCGTTTCTGTAAGGCAGAGGTCCACAAATGTAGTAGACAGCCTTAGAGTGCGAAATACTTTGCTTAAAACGGAGATTACAGTGTGGGTAAGAAAAGACTCAACATCTCAAGATAAAATTTCAAAATTGACTCTTGAATTAGAGATCGAGAAAAAAAATAAGGTTTCTCAAAAGGAAGTGGACTACCGGTCTGGGTTCTTTTTTTGGGGTTTCTTTATTCTTTTGGTTATAATTATAGCTTACATAGCTTATAGAAGATACTTCGACTCTAGTTGAATTTGTGAGGTTGTTAGACTAGAGTTAGCCCCCTTTAATTAGGGGGTTTTATTTTAGCCATATTTTGGATTTTGTTGGCTATTATCTTAGAATAATTTTGTATATTGCAATATTATTAGGGCTCGTAGAAGGAATTGAACCTTCTTCCTCCGTTTTATAAGAACGGTATTTTATACCAATAAACTAACGAGCTGTTAAAATAAAAATCGGTGTTTTGGTTTGTCGACTGGATGCCGATTTTTTTATTTGAGACTAAAGATATAAATAAATTTGGCAATGATATATTCACTAATATAGTGACAGAATCTATTTATTTAGACTGAATATAAATAGTATTAAACTGTATTTTTTGTTGCATACTGTCTTAAACTGTCTTATATTTGTTGTGTACTAAACAACATTCAAATATACTGATTATGGAGACAACAGTAAAACAACCGGAAATAAAAGTAATGCCCTCCCAGGTTTTTGAAACATTAATTGCAGGGCTGATCTACGAGAACGACCTTTCTATAATTAGTGGTCAGGCAACCCACCAAAATTTCAAACTTAGTTTTTACGGAGAACAAGAGAACGATTATGAATTAACCGTTGAAGACTTCGGATATGACAATGATGGTGATTGGGTTCAATTGGAGCCGACAGAGGATCAGTTCAAAACTATGAGAGGCAAACTGAAGATGAAAGTGATGGAGGATAATGAATTGGACAAACTGGAAAACGTAACATTCCCAACGGACTTATACAGCTTTTTTGGAGTATCACGAGGGGATTTTTTTGGAGGGTAAATAATGGAGGTAACTATTTCCAACGGAACAGCAAGAGTAACCACGACCACAGAGGTCATAAAACTATTATATGCAGGAGAACATTAAAGACATGTACAAGCAAATGACTGAGGCTAACAAAGCAGTCGCAGTAACCACCACAGCTGACCATTTCAACATGGCAGAAACGACGGTCAAGAATGTATGGTTGTACGGGAGCATGAACATCCCGGAAGAGAAACAGCCAAAAGTAGTTGAGATCTTCCAAAACGTTCTAAGAGGTCAACTATCGACTACCGAGGCCACCATTGCTAATTCTTTAGATGTGGTTTCAGAACAAGTGAAGTGATGGCGGTAGTCGATGAAGAAAAGTTCTTTGAACGCCTGGAGAATATGATGTGCGGATGTTCCGGCAAGACCAGCAAGTCAACAATATTGAGATTGACGCTGAAGAAATTAAGCCAGGGGAACCAAATTAATTACGTAATGTAATTTCATAATTTGTTTAGATAGGTTGGTTAAGTTGGCGGGAGTAGTTAACCCGCACTCGGTTCCCCTGGTTATCTTAATAATCCCCAATTAACAGCCCTCGATCATAACCGGTCACGGTTTGGTTGGTTATCCGTTCGGGAATCGTCGGGGGCTAAATTTTAAAGACAATGAACAAAATAGAGAACCTAGTATTTAAAAGACTAATAAACGATCAACTAACAAGCATAGACAATGTTTACAACACCGGAAATACTAATACCAGGACTACTAATAATAGTAGTATCAATACTAATCGAAATAAAGACCTATAAAAACAGACATAAATGAAAACAAGTAAGATTAAAAACATTCAAGGGCTCGGAGAAAAAAACGGATGGTTTAACTATGAAATCGAATTAGAAGACGGCACAACCGCTAGAAAAGGCTTTAAAAAGCATCCTGAGTATCTTTATATAGGTTTAGAGGTGGAATACGAAATTTCACAGGAAAGAGACTGGGCATACAAAACCATTAGAACCGTTGGGTTTCGCCCTAAAACTGAAGAGGAATATAAGTTGCAGAAAGACAAAACTACCACAGGCATCGAGGTAGGCCATGCAATCAATAACGCTGTTAATATGGTTTGCGCAGGAGTAGAGCTAAATGGCATTGAATGTGCAGACACCAATTCTAAGATAATTGCTTATGCTGAATGGATTTTAAAGACATCAGATAAACTAAAATCACAACGATGAACTTACAAGACAAAACATTTACCAGATCTTAATATAGGCAAATCTTCAATAGTTTTAAAACCAAATAAATGAAAGGATCAAAGGAACTACATTTTGAAATGTTAGAAAACTATTACCACTATCACCAATATCTAAAAGATGAGACTAGACGAAGTACTAAACAACCTACAAGACGTAGTAGAGAGGTATCAAAACGTACCACTAATAGAAACTAAGTCGCTTAGTGAGATTCTACGGGATTTGGGGTGCAACCTTTCTTACTTGGTACAGCTTCGCAAGGAAGCCTATGAAGATTATATGTTCAAGTATCAAAACTCAAAGGAAACAACGCACTCCGGTAAAGAGAGAGAGGCACAATTTAAAGCCCCTGAACTGGATTTAATACGCAAGGTGCTTAGACACTATTCAGAACTACAAAAAGACATAAGATCACAAATTTCACTTTGGAAAACAATAGACTAATGAACACCTATTCAGACAGCGAGGGTAACCGATATACTACTAATCAAATTAACAAACGTAGTGACGATGTAGCACGTGAACTAATCGAAGAACAGGTTTTAGAACACGGTTATAACTTTTGCCAGGAGTGTCGTAAAAATACGTGTAAGCCTATTGACGTTGCTCACCTAATTAGTAGAAAAGAGGCGAAAGAGGGTGGATTTGTTGAGATACTTTGGAGTCGTGAGAATATGAAGATACTAGGGCGTGAGTGTCATAAAAAAATAGATAAACTAACTTTGTTTTGAAGATATAATTTGACATCCAACATAAGTACACTTTTGTAGCCTACAACGCGGCGGTGCTATGAGCAGTAGCGGATTAAGAGCACGAAAAATTAAATTTATGACAAAAGATATTAAAACACCTGAATATTCGCAAAGCGCGGACACCGCTATTGATTATAGCACGTGTTATGCACCGTCTATTTTAGATGCTTGTTGCGGAAGCAGAATGTTTTGGTTTGACAAGAGTAATCCAAATTGTTTATTTATTGACAAACGGAGCGAAACCGTAGAAGCAAAAGACAGTTCTCAAAAAAGCGGTTTAAGAACTATTGAAGTAAAACCTGATTTGATTGCCGACTTTACCGATATGCCATTTGAAGATGAAAAATTTGCAATGGTTGTGTTTGACCCACCACATTTAAAAACTCTTGGACAAAACAGCTGGATGGCCAAGAAGTACGGAAGATTACCAAACGACTGGGAATTTATGATTGCAAAGGGTTTTGATGAATGTATGCGAGTTCTTAAACCACAAGGAACATTAATCTTCAAGTGGAATGAGCACGAAATAAAATCAAAGCAGGTTTTAGACCTTATACCATATAAACCGCTTTTCGGACACACAACAGGACGGCAGGCGAAAACAATTTGGATGGCATTTATGAAGGGTGTTTCCTGAAATGGTGCATAACGGCAAAGTATATGAAGCGGTGGCGGTGAGATGCACTTACTTTCGCATACCGATTAACTAAATTAAAGTGCTAAGTGGTTTAAACAGACGTACAAAGCCACTGATTTATATACAATGTTGTGCGCAGTACGATTATGGGAAATATGAGCTATTGCAGATTTGAAAACACATACAATGATTTACAAGATTGCTTAGAAGCACTTGAAAACGAAGGTGGAATAACTGGCGTTGAAGAAGATGCTAACCAATACGAAAAACCATATGTAAGACGATTGATTGAACTATGCAGAGAAATTGCTGATAACTACGAAGATGAACTGGAAGGGTAGTATTGCACGCAACGGATTTGTATATGGTGCGTGTAGCGTAGCGAAGTGCAACGGTCTTTGTGTATGGCGAGTTGAATTATGAAGCAATACAAACGTAGTTTGATGTTGCGAGAATAAGAACCTCGCTACGAGTTGAGCAAGTTAGCCAATTTGCTATACACTTTGTTAGGTATTAGACCTCTGGTCGTGTTTACCGAGCGTGGATGAAGCACAGCGAAACGAGACAAAGACCGTTAGGTATTATAGGTTTAGATTGAAAGATTTTAAAAGATTATTACAATGAAAAAAACAAATGGATTGAGTTTTACTTTAGTGTTTGGAACTTATGGTGGCTTCCATATCTTATGGCAAAGAAAAACTACTGGTAGTGTTAGAATTTGTTTAGGGTGGGTAGCCTTAACAATGTATTTGTATGATATGGAAAATGCTATTAGCAATCTTTTAAAATCGAAAGACAAAACCGAGCAAAGCGAGGTAAATAATACCTAACGGAAACGTATAACACAAGTAAAACGAACGGATAAAATGGAAAAATATCTATTTAAGGAAGATCAATATGGCAACTGCCTTGAAAAATGTAATGTGCTTAATGATGGTACAATGATAGGAAGTGTGAAGTGTCAAGAATGTAAATACTGCATTAGTGTAGCACCACATTGTGAATTTACAGGAAGCGCAGAATGGATAGTTTGTAGCAAATTGAACGAAGCTATTGGTAAGGCAGTAAGTGAGTGAGTGTATTTGTGTTATACATTGTTGTAATCTCGTTTTAATGGAGTACAACACCGTATATCACACATTAAAGACTAGCGTATTCCGTCTTCGCATCAAAAGAAGGACACGCTTTCATCCACTCAAACGGCTCAATAATTCCGTTGTTATTATTATCCGGCGAAAAATCCCGATGACCCCAAATCTTTGCTTCTGGGTGATGCTGTTTCAAGGCTGTAAGTAGTTTCAAAAGAGAATGTTTCTGAGCAGGGGTCCGGGTGTCTTTCGGAGCCATGTTCGTTCCAACTCCACCCACATAGCTAATTCCTATCGAGTGCTTATTGAATCCTCTTACGTGCGCTCCTATGCGTGTTACGGGTCGTCCTTCATGTATTGATCCGTCCAACTCAATTACATAGTGGTAGCCAATATCTGACCACCCCTTACCTAAATGCCATTGCCGGACGGTTTCGGTCGAAATGTTCTGACCTTCCCTGGTCGCGGTACAGTGTACTACCAAATAGTCAATTTTTCGGTTTGTGGATTTTAATTTCATTTGTCTTTACTTTTAGTCATTGAACATAGTACCAGCCCCATCATAAAGAAACTTGCTTTATCTGTAATGTCGAGCGCAGCCCAATCTGCAAGGGGCTCGATAGCCTCCGGGACGTATTTGAACAATACCGAGATCACAATTATGATAATGAGTGACCAGATCCAATTGCCAATATTTTCATTTATAAGTGTCTTTATAGACCATTTCCCCTCGTAGGACGGGACCAAACTTCTGAAAGGTTTCCATCGAACAAAGTATTTTTTCGATTTGAACAAGGTGTAGAATAGGATTCCTAACACCCCGATTCCTGTTGTAGCTAAAATCTGCATCATGTATTTTGTTGTTTAAAAATTCGCTCTTTTTCAACTCAGGCTATACTACCCAATAATATCACTATCGTCATTGTCCTTTGGGTTTTCATCAAGTAATTTTTTTCGTCCGTAATCCTTAATCATATTTGGGAGGTCCTCCACTACCATTTTCATAATATCCACGCTGATCGCACCGCCAATGATCGAAATAACCGCCATGTACTTAACCGACGGGCTATCAATTGTTAGGAAGTACGCAATGATGGTAATTACCAGTGAACAAATGCTGATGTAGTAAATTCGAGACCTTTTAATGGGCGCTTTTTTCTTTTGGATCTCGTAAGAAATCCGAAACCCCGACCCAATCCCGGCTCCAATTAGTGCCAATACGAAATACACCCAATCAATTTCAAGAGCTTCGTGCTGTATCTTTTGAAAGGTGTCTACAAAGAACGGTAGTGTGAGTATATACCCCAGCTTATGATTTATCTCCCCCATATCTGAATTTTTTTATCCTGTTAATGATCGCGTGAATACCTCCTTCCCGGAAGTCCATAATTAAGCAAATCACTCCATAAGAGGCGATCGCCGAGAATATGATAAATGTCAGTCCATGCATCAGGATATTACCATTTTCGAGGTTTATAAATACCTGGATGACCCCGAAAAACCCGATATAACAAAAAATTAATGCCATGAGCCAATTGTCTTTTGCCGTCTTATGTTTTTTTTCTACTTGCATAATATCTGTACGCCTCGAAGGCTGCTATTATTGATACTAATAAAATGAACAGGTCGTGAAAATGGTACTCGTTCACTCCTTGCAGCTTATCCACCGCACTGAAGAAAATCAAGAGGCCGAGCGCAAAAAGTATAGCCCTTGATACCTTTGACCTTTTATAAAGGGGGATTGCCAAAAGTATCAGGAACATCACTTCATAGATCACATCGCGTACCTGCCACCATTTTTCATAAAGGTGGTATGTACTCGGGTCGTTATAGTCATACGGCACCAAATAGGTGCATATATGACTATTGCCTAAGTAAAGGGCCGCAAATAATATGATCAGAACTATTCTCATTAGTCGTCATCCGGTGGCGGTGGAGGAGGCGGGGGTGGTGTCGGGTTCACAGTGTCGTCCTTCGTTGGATTTTGCTCTTGAATCAAATACCAGATCCCATCGGCTATCCATCGCAATAGCTCAATAATGTATTTAATGCGTTTTTTCATTTTCAAAGATTTTAGTTAGTAATTATTGAATCTTCACAAACTCGATAAAGTCTGCAAACTTCTCGATCTTTCGAATGGTATTGCCCCTTCCTTCGTGATACTCGTGTATCTGCTCGGATCCCGGAGCGTTGATATAAGTGACCCAATGCTTGCCATTTTTTTCGACAAAGACTTTATGGGAGCCTAATACTTCACCCTCAATAGTGAACGCCCCACAATTGATCGCTAGTGGTTCGATCACATCGACTTTTAATTCGTGTTCGGATGCGTAATCAATAATGTTTGATTCTTGATTTGTTTTAAAAAGGATTTTCTTTCCTCCTTCAAATCGTGTTAACCATCTTTTTAGTGCCATGTTTTTTAAAATTTAGAATTAATAATTATGGTATTGAATAATAAGTATCTATATCAGTTTCTATTGCTGATATCCCGGAGCTTTTATCGGATGGGTACATAATGAACTCCTGACCCCCTCCGTTGAGCGACACCCCTCCTATTTCATTTGCGAAAATTCTGAATATGTTGTTCGTATAGGTCTTATTTGAATGGGCTGTTGTACTCTGAAGGGTGCCGTTATACCTGGAAATGATATTCGTCCCGTTTCGAATGTTGGTTTGAATTCTTTGATTCCCACTATCAACTTGTGCAGATAGATCGGCGTTAACGCTTGCCCCGCCGCTTCTAAGCACGAAACAGCGCTTAATAGATCTCCTGTCACAGAGTCCGTGTGAAAAAGTTCCTGCCGTACTTGATGTCGTCCAGATCACTGCGTTGGAAGCCGCAACATCATTGTGTGTGACGGAAATAATGGTGTAATCATCGGTATCATCCAAAATTCCTAATGCCACTGATGTTTGCAGGTATTTCCCTCCACCGGATGTATCAATACATGGTTTTCCGTTCTTGGTGGCTAAGACCCCGGCAGTAGCTATTTTGGGTTGTAGGGAATTATTGGTCTGTGCCGCATACCTACCGGTATTTATGGTGTTGTCGGGGGTGATCCCATACCATATCCTTACATAGCAATCATCTGAACCCAACCAAGTTGCTAAGGTGGTTGCCGAAGGAATAGTGTCCGAAGTGGTGGATATCTTACTTGAAGTTGAATAGGTGTCATCAGCATTGTCACCATCAAAGAACAAGTAGGCCAACGCATTATCTGATGATCGCCTCACCTGATACACAGCGTTGGTCCACAAGGTCGTCATGTTTGGCCTTCTTATCGAGTAGATCAAATGCACATCGTCATATATCGTCGGCTCACTAGCCGATTTCCCAAACATTATAACAGGGTGTCGTATCATTATGCTTCTGTATTAGTTCCCACTACGTCCCATTTGGTGTCATCGCTATTGTAGACCATACCCAAATAGGTGGTCTTGTTTATGGTTGTCGTGGTTGGGAGCGTAACTCCTACCGCCCGATATTCAGAGCCGTATGTTATCGCTCTTGCGGTTCCATTATCTTTTATACGTATTGTAATTGGCTGCATATCCGTGGGTGTCCCGCTTGGGTTCGCTAGAGTTAAGGCTACCGCCTGCGCAGTGATCTTTACTGTATCATCATTATCTGCATTGGGCGTAACGGTTGCAGAGCTAACAACACTTTGAACACGCATTGTTATGCGCTTATTCGTTAAGGTTTGAGTGTCCGTTAGTCCAACACCATTAATAATTGCCAACACCTGCGCCCCGGTTAAGTCCTCTACATCACCTGTTCCGGCAGTATTTCGCCCTTTGATCGTTTGTGTGGCTATATGGGCTAATTTGGCGTTGGTCACCGCTTCATTTGCAATAGTAACTACGCCTTCATCAGTTTTACTCACATCACCTGTCAAAACACCAAATAATATATCGTTGTTCGCACTGTCTACGAATCTAAAAGTTGTGGGAGAAGTTGGGGCTATATACCAATGCCCTTCACCTGCTGATCCCGTGGGGGCCGCCATTGTCTCAGCCATACACATCCCTTTGCCGTTGTAGGTAATGCCGTCAGTTCCCTCGGCAGTACCATCACCTGTCCAAACGACTATCTGGTTATTTTCCGGGGTTCCTACCTTTGTGACAAATCCCGCATCATTATTTAGGTCATTAGTGTTGATATTTGAAGGAACCACGTCCAAATCAATATCGTCACCGTTTGCAGCTACACTCAATTTATTAGACCCTGGAGCAATGTGTTTGAACCGAAGGGTAACGCCTGATTTATCCTTAAATACTCCTATTCCATCTGTTCCGACGTTGGAGCCTGTATTCGCCTCACCACCGCCGCCACCGCCTCCGGCAGTTCCAATTTGAGCAACGGACCAAATGTTGACATCTATCTTGGTAAGTATGTATAGGCTCTTGTCTGTATCTACCAGAGTTTGTGGTTCTAATTCTGTTACCGACCCCCCGTATGCAATTGAAAACCCTGTTCCCCTTTGCAGAACGAAGGTTTTACTGCCATTTTTCATCCCAAGATCATTGGGGATCGTTAGGGTAATCCCGGTGCCGTTTGCAGAAATAAACCCGTTTGCGTCCGTTATGGCTAAAACGTCATTTGCTGTGATCTCGCGAAAACGCCCCTCAAAAAAGGTCGTAGCTAGCGATTTACCGGCGGTGCCATCGGCCCTCATCAATGGAACATATTCTGTACCATCAAGTGAAGTAAAAGTTGGATTTTCCAAAATGGTTAATAGCGCATCAACCTGAGCCTCTAAATTGGTTATCCTAACATCTTGTTCTAATGCACTCATTTTTTCGTATCTTTATAAATTATGCTTCTCTTTTTTGCAATTTTCTTCATTGTTCTTGCTGTAATCCTGTGCCCTAAAAAGACCGTTTCAAAGCTTGATCCTGATGAACTTCAGGAGGCTGTTGATCTGGCCAACAAAGCCTTTCAGGATAGGGTTCAGAACATGAAAATCGATGACGCTATTAACCCACCACTACGGGATAAAACTCCTTAATACTCTTATTCACGGTATTATATTCATTTGAGCCTCCTACAACAGCGATCTGAACTTTCAGTTTACTGTTCTGATATTCTCCCTCGGCACTTACTGCCGTTATTGTTGTTGCCAACAATCCGTCTATTTCGATATATTCGCTCTCATCAAATAGCTTCGCCACGCCTCGAGCGACAATGTTAGGCATGGCCTTTATGTCCAATTCCCAAACCTCGATAGTCTTTGAATCGAGCTTTACCATTGCATTATCCAGTTTTTCAGTTTCAATCTCTGAATTTGGAACCCATCTTGGAGCCTTGTCAAATGGAAGGTTTTTAAGGTGTTTGATAGGCACGGTCGTAGGGTCGCTCGGGGTGTCTGGTGTAACCTCCTTGGCCGTGTAATCAATCTCCCTATCCGAAGAATTGCTCCAAAACTGGCAGATGTGATACTTCCCGGCAATCAAATCGGCATGTGCGATCACTGTCACCTGTTCCGATAAGTATTCCTCAGCCGGGTTACTGGTGGTTGACGTTCGAAATGCCCTCGTACGAAGCTGAATGTCTTGGTTCAAATAGCCCGAAAAGTCCACATCGTACTCGTAGACCTCGTAATCTAGTGCCTCGTGTATCGTATGAATGATCGTGGAACTCGATGCCGGAAGCCCGACAATGTTCGTTCGGGCGTACACAATCCCGGTGTCGGTGAAAGTTTCCAGTATCTGTCCGTCGTAGCCATCTATCCGAATGAATACCCCACCTTCATAATAGGGGGGAAGCACATCGTCATAATCATGGGTGCCGATCACGTTGCCGTTCTCGTCATATACGTTTCCGGGTTCGAAGTAGACCAATACGGCAAAACTCTCAGTATCTTGCTTGATCTTTCCTTCCAGGTAGTTGTCACGGTTTATATTGTCGGTCATCTGATTTACTGTGATCCCGCCGATGGTCGCGTCCGGGTCTGTTTCCAGGGGATCCACCACTTTGACTGTGTGTAATGGATAATTGCTTTTGAATTGCTGTTTGGCGACCTGCTGATCGGAGAACACCCATTTGAAATTGCAATTTGTGACAAGGTGAGGAATGTCATAAGAAAGCCAGTTGCGGATATTCGCCGATTTGCCGGATGGTACTAACCTGTTGGCTTGTGGTATGGAATTCTTACTGGAGATAAAAATGTCATTATCAAGGATTTTGTTCCCGCCGCCCTCGACGGTAAAGGCGCTTTCTTTCTCACACCCATACACATCCTTCACATGCGCAGTCCAATTGCCGGGAATAAGTCCGGGGATAGAGTTGATATTCTGATAGACAGGCGTGGCCCCGCCCTGGGTGACTGCGTATTGATTTGACCCGGAACCAGTGAATATGTTGGTGGTGATCGTCACAGTCGATGTGAATGGACCTTCAGAAACTACAACGGATTCAATTGCCAGGATTCTTTGTGGCGGGGTGAGTTCAAGAACGGTAGTGTAGGTGTTGAGCACACAGGTTGCCCGTGTATAGGCATAGCTTTCCCGATCCACATCGATGGTAAGTGTGGTAGAATTGAACGTCGCGTTTGTGTATATTGTTTCGACAACACCATTTCTAAGCCTGGTAATGGTCAGTTCTTCAATATTCTGAGCCGTTGAAACGGTGAACGTGAGATCCATTTCTATTTCGTCACAACTCGGGGATGTGGCCGGACCATATACTTCGGCAACGGTGATCGTGGCTTCCTGTGGGGAAGTGGCTGTTCCGGTGGAAATATTGGTCGCGGTCTTAGTGAGCCCGTCAAAATGATCGTTATCTACATGGGTTATGATCACCTCGGTGGCCGTGTAGGACATGGTGTATTGCCCTTTGTTATAGTCGTAGTAAATAGCGTCATGGAGAAGTTTGACTTGATCGGCAATTGTGTCTCCAATCGACGACTGTTTGTTGGTATATCGGCTGTCCTTGAAGGTAATGATCTCCCCCGCACCGGTGATATCAATGTTTTGATCTGCCGTGCTTACTGCTGATAATGTCAATGTGAGTGTCTGAGCCATTAGTTATATCGTTGCATTAGTTCTACTTGGATTTTCTCTCCAATAGCCACGTCTCGGAAAAATGCCTTGTTTTGGTTTCCATTCTTATCGGTCCATGTCTGTGTTTTGAGATAATTGGGCTTTCCATCGTTCTTATTGATTGCATCCCGGATAGGTTTTGTGAACGATCTGGACGCCTCGATCTTCAGGTTGGTGTACATAGGATCATCCATGTCGCTAAGAAGCACCGAACCACCCTCTTCCAACTGTGAACCGCCTATCAGCGTACTTTTCAAAAACTTGTTGCCTTCGGTTGACGAGAAGACCATGCTTTTCCCGGAATAGACAGGTTTGGTGTACTCCTGTTTGAAATTCTTGGCATGTCGCACAGCACAATTCATAGGAGAGAGTCGGACGTTAAAAACGCTGTCCACATCATAGACTCCTTCAACCGATGAAAAGTGCTGGGTGTATTCGGCCGGGGTGTAGATATCGCCGTTTTTCACACAATCGAAAATAAATATATCCTTGTCGTTCTTGTGGTTTTTGTCCGGGTTATCGGCGAACTGTTTCTCGTAACATAATTGCGCCCAATTGGGGTCGCTAATAAAATCGCTGATAGCGTCATATATCTGCTCTGAGGTGGTGCTTGGCAGTTGGTAGGTATTTACTGTATTGACCGCCTGAAGCCCGAATATCTCATCGCTTTCTCCGGTTTTCGACCATCCTATTTTTACACTCCCATAGGTCCTGTCATCGTCCACACTGTACTTATCTACCTCCAATGGTCCTAAGTCAACAGCTATTTCGCGGTCGAATACATAGGATATGTCCTCCAAATAGAACTTAACCCCACTTGCTGATGAAGTGATCGTATAGGCTACCGGAGTGATCGCATACAGGGCCTTATAGAGTTTTTCGAATGAAGTAGTTAATAAGGTCGCTTGGTTGTTTATCTCAAAGTCGTCTTGAGTGTATTCAACGTGCCGGATGGTTTCCCCGCCTGTAACAACTAAATTAGGCCATGTATCATCTAATATTGAGGAAATGAATTCAACGTTGGGATCCATTATTTCGATGGTCCGCTTAATTGCGTCTTTTAGGCTGATTACATCTACAAACCTGTCTTCCGGCCGAATAGGCACATAGTTGCTATCCTCTTCTATTTGGAGGCTGGCAGAATTTGCCTGAACAGAAAAATCAAATATTCCGGTAAGGTCGATCCAAACTCCAATAACCAGGCTTTCACCGGTGGCGACCTCTACGGTAAAGGTTTCGTCAACGCTGAAATTAAGCCCTGCGGTTCCTGAGTCGATTACCGGTCCTATGTTGGTTTCATTGACAAGTCCGGTGAATGTAGGATACCCGGTGTACCGGTATAGCCTAACCTGTGCCGTATCATAAGAAGTTGTCGTAATGTCTGCCTTAAAATTGATCGTTAATTGCTTTGGGCGTTCATTATTCAGCAAGAAACAGTTGGCACTACTCACATCATCGGTATGAGCCGCGCTGAATACCGATGAATCCAATACACTTTGAATAGTATCGTCGCTCTCATGCTGGATAACCATTTTAGGGGTTACTATAAATTCAGGAACGGAACTCCCGGTGTCGGGTTGGGAATCTTCCTGTTTCAAATAGGTATTACGGTAGATCCTTCGTGTTTTCCATGCCATTTGTTCACGGGTGAGTGCCGCAATCGCATTGCCATTGATATCGGTAAGTCGCTCGAGTTCGAACTTTTTCTTGTGGTTGTCTCTGAAAACTGCATCAAAATCGTTGTCCACAAAATCGGCCGTAGCACTTGTTTTGTCCCAAGAGAGTGTTTTTCCAAGTAAGTAGCCTGAATCGAATACAAAGAAATCGTTGTAATACTTTTCCTTTTTAGTCACTTTGAAAAGCATGTCCACCCCTTTTTTATACCATTCGGTAATAATCAGAGACCTAACACCCTTGACAAACTCAAGGTTTTGGATGACATTGAGTATCATTCCATCGCTCTTTGTCGAGCGCTTGATGGATTGTTCGGTCTGATCGCTTCCCTTTGGAACCACACCAAACTCGTAATCACCATCGGATGTGGTGTATGTAAATGCGTTATTTTGATTAAACTGACTCATTATGCTTGGTTGGCGTATCTATTCAGCCACATTTCTTTGGCTAGTCGTTTGTAATTCGGTGCTTCTGGCCGGTGTGGTTTTAGACCGGCAAACCCTTTTTTTATCTCTTTTGAAATCTGGCTATTGATATCCGTTTGTTTTATGGACATCATCGCTTGGATTACACGTTCTCCCTGGGAGATAGTGTTGAGGATTACCGCCTGGTTCATCACATCTTTTTCAAAGGCTGAAACACTCGGATAAATGGTGTCGCCTTTTTCAGTAAATCCGAGGGTCGGTTTTTTGGCTATGTCTACCTCTCCACGTTTCGAAACCCTTACTTCCGGCTGTTTTTCCCCCCAAATCATAAGGCCGGTGTATGGGTCCGATTCTTCCTTACCTTTTGCGAATTGTGGTATCGGCTGGGCTAGTACGGTAGCCAGTTGTAAGGCTCCCTGCGCCGCCACAATTGCCGTGAGTGGAATTCCAAACACTCCGGTTTCAGCGAGTGTCTTACTAATGGCTACGGCGGTGTTGGTGATCACTTGACTGGCATTAAACGCCTTTTGTATGATCGCCTGTTTTTTCTGTTCCTCACGTTTTTTCTTTTCAAACTCCAGGCGCTTGACTTCCTGTTCGGCTTCCAATGCCTCCCGCTGTTGAATACTGAGTTCTTCGTTCTCTAAAAGTTTTGCGTATTTCTCGTCATTCTTATTGATCTCGTCATCAATTCGTTGAATGTTCCCTGCAAATAGAGTGGAAGCGAGATTGCCTATTTCATTGAAGAAATTAGTGGCAATTTGCAATGAATCTTCCCAGGGTAGATTGACCAGGGCGTTCTCTACCTCCTGAATTGAAAGCATAAAAGACGGCGGGATCAAAGTGCCGGAAAGACCATCTAATGGATTTTCAATGGTGGGTACCGCATCAATTCCCTCGGTAATATCATTGATCGCCTGATCTACATCTTTAAGCCTTTGTAAATATTCTTCATTGGTAATCTTTCCTTCGACAAACAAATCCCCCAATTGTGCCTTTAGCCTTATGGCTGAGTCCTCTATTCTTTTGAATATACTGATAAGTTTTTCCCTTACGCGCTCTCCTGATTGCTCGACCTCTTCTTCGGCGTCTTTGAATACTTCGGCAGTTTCTTCGGCTACGGGTTTCATAGCATTGGAATACGCCTCTCTATATGCTTGGGCCACTGAATAACCGCCTTCTATAAAGACCCCTTTGATCTTATCAAAAGCACTTTTTACACTGCTTGGCGTAGGAAGGCCGAATGCATTGAATCTGATCTCTCCAATTGCAGACAGGCTTTGAACAAACTCCTTTACTTGGTCCTTTGCCTCAGAAAGCGCAGCACCCAACCCACTCAGGTTTGCACCTACTCTTCGAAGGAAATCTGCAAACACATTGAGTCCGGGGGTAGAAAGCGCATCCTTGAATTTACTTAATACCGATATCGTTCCGTTAAATAGTCTGTTGACCAACGGTATCTTTTGGATCAGTTCAACGATGGGGGTAATGAAATCGCGGAACCCCTGGGAGATAGTTGCAAAAGCAACTTTCAAATTGCTTAACCCTGCAGATATTCGGTCTATCTGTTTTGCGAAGAGTTTCAACAAACCGGTTGAATTCCCTTCGAACAGCCTTCCGAAATTTAACTTGGCATTCGCGAACGATGCTGCAAGGGCCTCCCCGCCATTGGCAGCCTCATCCAAAATATCTCCCGCCTCAGCAACCTCTCGTCTCGCAATATTAGCAACTGCCTCAAGGAAATCAGGTGTTTTTTCTAGTTCGGCATTGAGATCTGCTGTAGCGATCCCCAGGTTGTCGATTCGAAGCTTACTCTCCTTTGATAATCCCTCAACAAGTGATGACTGAAGCTCTTCAATGCTTTTACCGGTTTGAGCAGCACGAACCGCAAGAAACTCGAATAGTATGTCGGATTGTTCTAATGATAAATTGAAGTTGTCGAAATCAACCAACGCGGTTTTGATGTCCAGGTCAGAGATCAGTCCTCTTGTTGCTGTTTTTACCCTTTGAAAAGCATCTACACCGGTATCGCCTAATCGTTTAAAGGCGAATTCCACCCCTTTTGCCTCCCTTGCAAGTGCAATAGCCTCTTTTGTAAAGTTGAATGATTGACGAACTCCCTCAATTAATCCGAATGCTCCGACTAATCCAATCACCACGCCGCGAAGCCCTCTTAGCGCATTTTGATACCTTCCGACACTCCTTTGGTTTCTACCAACTGCTTCATCTGTCGCTTTAAAGGCGCGGTCTAGTCTTGACTGAGCGCGGGTAAGTCGATTGAGTTCCGCTACCTCTTTCTTGTCGAGGTCAATTCCGAGTTTTTGCTTCAATAGAAGATCCTGTCGCCTTCGGGTGAGTCGATTGAGAATGACATTTTGCTTTTGGTAGAATGTTGAAAGTTTGGAGCTTAAAACTGCCTCTTCCTTTAGCTGCTTGTTGATCTGTTGGGTTTCATATCGTTGTTTTATAATAGCCTTATTCGTTGCACTGGCGGCTTGTTCTTTTTTTACAAGTTCCCGAACTAGGGTTTGTTCGGCCTTGGCCTGTTGTTTTATGGTTTCAGTGAGGTAGCCAGAAACCTCGTTTGCTTTTTTGGTATGCTGAACAAAATCCTTCGGGCCTTTTAATTTGAAACCACTTTTCGAAAATGAATTGACAGTACTCGATAGCTTCAGAAACTCCTTATCAGCAGTCTGAATTCCGGCAACAAGTTTATTGAGCTGGTCAAAGCTCTGTTTTGCTACTATTAAATCTATCACGTCGTTGTTCATGCTACTTTTCTGTTCTTAATCATCTCATTTGCGAGATTGCGTAGTTCAATTAGTTTCACGATGGGGTCAACTTTCGGGTCTATCTTTACCCCTGTAATCTGTTCTAATCCCACTAACTCACGCCATATATTTGCCTTTTGGTGTTCGTCCGTTTTTTCAATTTTTTCCGACTCGATTTTTATCAGCATGCCAAGGCTTTCAGTTTGAGTAATTAGCCTTTTAAATTCATCTTCAAATTTTTTGGACTCGTCAAGTTTATATCCCAATTCTGATAGATTTTCATAAGCCATAGTTCGCACTTCTTCAAATCCATCGACCATTCTCAAATAGTGAGAGTGCCTTAATATTTCTAATGCCCCGACGATGTAATCGTACTTTTTTTGCAGCCCTTGAACCTTGGCGATGCGTCTCATATTTGAAGTGTCAATCCCGGAGAGTTTGCAATACTCATCGTAGATATTTAACCACACCTCTTCAGGGTTTTCATGTTCTCCCAATAGCGACAGATCCCAATTTTTCAATACCTCATAAAAGGTGAGAACTGGAATGTCATTTACGCTATGGAAGGAAGTGTCTGCCAACTGTCGCTCTTAATGCATTGAGTAATAATTTGAAGTTAAAATGCGCTTGGTTCTCAGGAGTAAGGCCAACCATTGTTGGGTATCTCAACATGAGTTCCGCAGTTTTCTTATCGGTGGCAAATAGCTGGAGTTTGCTTTTGTCCTTAAACCGATAGGACCAACTCTTAAACAGTGCCCCTGAAGCATAGAAGTTGAACGGGTCGCCTGCTCGTTTGGGATAGCCTACCCCGGTGAGGCCGGTGGTAATTTGTTCGGTAGCTGGTGAATACCTACCAATTATTCGACCGTCATTTCCTATCCCTTGAAATAACTGATCTTCTCTTTGCAAATCGATCAGGTCATGCGCTACAAACTCGACCGCTAGTTTTAGATCGCTGTCGAAGCTGGCTTTGGCCTTTTCTGCATTTGCCAATATTTTTTTAATAGTCCCCATGCCAATTTCCCCAACACGGGGACTAACAATTACGCTGTCACTACTGAGGTCGCCTCGGTAGACTTATACAGTACGTCGTCGGTCCCTGGGTTCAAGATGATGATTGAACTTGAGTTTCCTGTGTCGTACAATTGTACCGAAATGGTATCACTCGTACTCAGTGCCGAAACCGTGAAGGTGTACGTTTTGTTTGCAGAATCTGCAACGGCTGTGCCGGTAGGGGTAACCGTTGATCCATTTACTTTCACTACCCAATTAGATAGCGCGCTAAGTCCTGAAACGAATGCTCCACCTCGCGCCAACATTGTTTTCACAACGATTGTTGTGTCAGTGTCGGCCGGGGCGTTAGGGATCGTACAATTCACCTGGTTTGCTCCAGTAATTTCGCTACGGAAGTAGTCCAGGTTCTCAGCAGCAATCCATGTCAAATTCCTGTTGAACTGCAATGAATCACTGAACTGGATTGTCATACCGGTTTTTTGCGATGTGGTACCTTTGTTAAAGGAAATCGGGTTCACTGCAACTCTGGAGGTGCTGAATCCTTTCGCGCCTCCGGTTGAAGTTTCAGTCCACAACTCATTCCCTTCGTCGTCCACCAACTGAACATCCCAAATATCATCACCTTCAAGAGCTTCAAAGATTTTTTGCTCGTAAAGCCCTTTTCTTGACATAAATGTCAGTTCGTAGATCCCTTTCCTTGTCGTAGCGGATAGGCCGGTACTCTCGGCAGTTTCCACTTCATCCGTCGGATCGTTCCATGTAAAGTCGTACACGTCAAGCACCGGGATCATGTTTCCAGCCTGTTGCTGTGTTCGCAAATACGATTTATTGTAGGTTTCGGTTGATGCCGTAACGGTTCCTTTCTTCCAAAACCTGACATCCTTCAGGTTCTTGAAGTTGAATTTGCACCCCAATTGTCCTGACCCAATAAGATCGGCAACGGTGCAACTCACTTGATTTAATTGGTCTATAAGTGCCATATTAAATGATTTTCTTTTTTGTTAATAATTTTGCTGCCTCATCATTGAGCCATAAATAATCCTTATTGGCTTTCAAAACCCCCTTTGAAGTTGGGTAATCCATCTTCAAAAGGTATTTTTTCAGGCCTGGCTTTTTACGCCCTGACTTGGTCTTTTTTCGTTTGCTTACAGGTTTGTCCATCTAATAGTTTTTACACATTCATCGTTTACTTTTATGTCTGCCTCAAAACTGATGGCATCCCAAATATCCTCTGTAAAGTGCTCATTCGAATCTCCATAATTTCCATATCGAGCGATCTTAAATCGACCTTCCCAATCAATAATCCCAGACTTTTTAAATCCCTCGACTATTCGCCGAATCATTGGGTTTAGCTCATTTTTAAAAGACAGTTTCCACCGCTCATCATTGGTTAAATCGGTGTTGTCGTTCTGGGTAGCAATTACGGCCCTCCACTTTGTCTCACATTCATTCAGTCTATCGTTGTGGATTTCCTCTTTCGAAGTCTGATAAATAAGCGGGTAGGGATTCACTCCGTTCTGCTTCCATGCCCCCAACAGCTTGTCTAGGTGTAATTCATCACCCCAAGCATATTTTGGGGTGTTGTCCAGGACTGCCGGGATCTGGCTCAGAATGGTGTTGATCTTTTCCTCAACTACTATCATATTCCGAATTGATTGATATTGTCATAGATCGTGAACTTGTACTCCCCGTAGTCATCATTATCGCGTAGGAATTGGTAGAGACTGCGATCACTATTTTGTTGTGATGCGTACCAGTCGACTCCCGTTATTCCCGCACTGTTTGATATCCTAACAGGGCAAGTATCATATCCGTATTGATACTCTTGGATGAACTCCCGCCAAGCCTGCGTTAATTTGAAACTTGGCGTTTGTTCAACAGCATTTTTGGATTTCTCCCTTTGAACCCCAGTGGTCGTGTAGTTTTGAACGTCGTCTTGCAGGTAGTGATAATAGACGTACTTGGCGATCAAGCTGTCTTTTATCGTACCGAACTGACGGCGTAATCCTTTCCACTCGACTTGGTTGGATTCATAGGTGTACACTTTTCCAGTAACCAGGTCGTTCCATTTCTCATTGCCGGCATCACCTAATTGATCTGCCTCAACAACAGTCTTTAGAGCCTGGTAGTTCGCATATCCTAAAGCGTTCAATAACAATTGTTCCTCATACTTAGCGATGTAGCTGTCGACTACATTGGAGGACGTAGGCGCGTTCCCTGTAATACTGCTATTGCTAACATTATTCGGGAGTCGGTACTTTCCTCCAGTCAAGTATGAAGAGTCGATTATCATTTTTTCGCTTTGGTTTTCTTTGGTTTTACATCAGTGTACTTTGCGACCTTATCGATCTTAACAAGCCGATGGGCGAGATCCGGGGAATACCTCCCTTTATCACCTTTCTTCTTGTTGGCGAAGTTTTTTGTAAATTCAATCTCTCTCATTTTACGGTGCTCCTAAGGTTGTCAAGGCAGCCGAGATCGATGCTACTTTTCTGAATCCGGTCTTGTCGACGTTTCGGATCAAGAATGCAAGTCGCTTTCTAGCCTTCAAAGTCATTTCATCCTCGGTAAACTGACTGTTCACCATACCAGTAGAAATCTCAACTCCTGGGATCTCATAAAGGCGAACATAACGGGAGTCACCTACGTACATCGTATTGGATGCTACGTGGTTGTCCTCGATCACTGTGAGAGGTTGAAGACGTTCATCGATTCGATCAAAGATGTAGTTGTTATTTGCATCTTTTTTCAGTTTCAGAGCGTTGATGTCCGCGATGTTCATCAGTACGAAGTCGGGCGCATACTTGCTCCCGGCATTAGTAGTGATGTCCTCAACCACCTTGATAACAAGGTCGTAGATGTTTGCATCTGTGATCGCAAGGTCAGGAGCGGTGTAGGCCGTTGCATCAGCATCGATACTGCGGATGTTAGGGCTTGTACCATTGGCAAGGACCACGTCGTTCGCAACCTTATCTAACACGTTAGACTGAAGGAACAAATTCAGTTCTCCAGCCAATGTAGGCTCGTCCTCGAAAAATTCCTCGGTCACCGGAATGGTATCACCAATTTTTTCAATCGGTAATGTGTACCCTTTCCAGGTGGCGGTTGATTCTGGGAAGGCTGCCCCCTCTGCAACGGCTGCTGCTGCTTTTACAGTAGTGGCCTCGTCCCAATCACGGTATCGAATGATTCCAGAGTGATCTTGTGGCAAAGTGATCACCTGTTTCGCTAAGAAATCGTAAAAACTACGCGATTTCCTGTTTCCAAGCTGACCAATTCCGGGCAAGTCCATTCCGATTGTGTTTGTAGCTACACTTGATCTGAGTGTGAGGGCTTTAATTACAATCGGTTCTCGGCTTTGCTTAGTGGCAATAGCCCGCAGAGCTTCTTTCTTTTCCTTGAGTTCCCCAAGGAGTTTGTCCTTGGTTGGACCGGCCTCGGTTTTGATCTTCTCGATTTCCAGCCCCTGAGTCTCAAGGATTTCTTTGAGTTCAGTGTTAGTAGCATCAAGAGCCTCAATATCCTCTTTGGTGACCAAATCTTTACCCGCTAGGGTTTTCAAAGCCTCCAAATCCATATCCTTGAAAGTCTCGTTGTACTGTGCTTCAATTTTCTCGCCGGTTGCTTTCTCTAATTTGGCAACCAACTCGTTAAATTCCTTCTCTTCCATTTTGATAGAATTATAGATTAATTTTTACGTTTTGTATCATCTGCGATACGGTTTGAGTGGTCGATACCGGCTCATTTTTTGAAGTGGTTTTCCCGGCTTCAATATTCAGTGTGGGGGTGATTGTATTGCTCCCAATGGGAACGGCTGACCCCTCAATGATTTTTGCTTCATGGACAGCCCAAAAGTAGCCTAATGCCTCAGCCTCGGCTTTATTCACAATGCTGTCGATATATTTGTCCCACACCTCTTTTTCTTCTTGGTCGAATTTTTCCTCGGAATTCAGAGCAAGGGCGAGTTTTACGTATCTCATGCCTACACTGTGGTTTTTCACATACCCACTGGCGTACTGCTTGAACATATACTCGTTGCGATTGTCGATGTTCACGTCGAAAACAAGGGCTTCGGTACTACCAGAGTAAGTAGCTCCGAGTTCCTTCCAAGTCATTTCCTCGACTTTGGCGGTGACATCATCGGTAATGATATGATCGAACTTCATTTTATGCTCTTGGAGCAAGTACAAGTCTCTCTTCTCCTTGACCGACTTATTCCAGATTCCTTTCAAATGCACATCACCATGGCTGTCCAGAATATTAATGGTGTTGATTACTAGCTTTGCAGAGATACGGGTAACGCTGTGATCGATGGATAATGCTTTGACCGTCTCACCCTTTTCATTATGGAGCACTGGAGCAAACAATACTGAATCGGCGTACTTGGTGCTCATTTTCTTCTGCGCGATCAAATCCGATTTACTCTCTCTTAGTGCCTGGAACATTTCAGCCTTGTCGCTAAAGGTCTGGTTCGGAAATTCTTTTATCGTAATCATTTCACTACAATTTTATCGTTCTCAAGTATCTTGCGTTTTGCAGCAACGGACTTTTTTAGTTTTTTCATGTCAACGGACTCCCCAACAGTCTTTCCGTCATTGATCCTATTTTCTATTTCTTCCAGTTTACTCATTACCTTCAGGGTTTATGCCTACCAATTCGAATAACTGCTCTTCCGTGATACCGGTGCCGTTGATGTTTCGAATGGCTGCGCTTAATTTCAATGCTTTGTCCGCTTTGAGGTTTTCGATATGCTGCATTTCCGGCAGGTGGTCGAAACTCGCGGTGATTGTCTCTTTGATATCAAAGAATGACTTGTAGGTGTTCGCCAGGTCGTCGGCCTCGGTTTTCACCACACTCTGAACTAGGTTGATATACGCCTCCTTCTGGTTTTCATAGGTGCCACCACCATCACCTAGCGGATATAGCTCTTTTGGGATTCCGAAGTGGTTGCGAATGATTCTGGAGTCCTGAACATAGCCATCATCCAGCCCCAATTGCTTCATTGGCGTGTGGAGGGAGTGGGGCTTGATATCTTTGGCGGTGCTCACAATGATATCGTCGTTCGGATTAGCCAGGCCGTAACTGCCCAGTTTCTTCTCCATGTCCTCCTTTTCATTCCTTCCCAGACCTGTGTTAACCATTGATCCAGGATTCTCGCCAGTAACAATAAATCGTCCAGCCTTTCGAATAGCTCTTTGCTTGGCCTGGGCTGCCACCTCCATGTTTTTGATAGGGTAGGCAATGGCATCGAGTCGGGAAGGGGCTTTCAGCAAGAAGTCCTCGGATAGCCCGTTTGCGATGTCGAAGAATGGGATTACTTTACTGATTTCGAAGGTTTTTTCTTGTTCGTTTTCATTGTACTTGAATTGTTGCTTCTTCAGTTTTTTAGCATCTGCCCCGAATAGCAATCGGGTGGCGAACTTGTCGTTGTACTCAACGTTTGCTGGATTGAGATTGTAAATGTGTTTCGCCTCCTTGTGCCCTGAAGCAACCACCGGGTACTGAAACAACCAGCCATAAGCGTATTTGAAGAATGTATACTCCTTGATAAGATCCTGCCTGCTCTGGAATGGGTTGGGATCGTTCAGAAGAACGTTCAAAAGGTGGTTGTTATCCTCTTCACCGTCAAACAGGAATTTTACCTGTGACAGTTTATCGGCAATGATGTCGATTGATCGGAATAAAACGGGGTTGGCAAGGACGCATTTGAGCTTATCTCCAAGGCTTGAACTAGAGCTGTCTTTCCCTATGGTGTACCAGTGGTCACCGTTGCTTAATCTCTCGTAACTCCAATTGATCTGGAACGGGTTACGGAATTTAATGGATAAAGCCAGTTATTTTCCCGCGCCTTTGCGCCTACACCTTTTTTGAAATGAAGTGTTGAGATTGTTCGGGTAGTGCTTGATTACTTTGTAGTCTTTAACTTCGTTGGTATGACCGCATTGACAAAGTATTTTCCCTTGCGGTATGTCCTCACCTAAAAACCGTTTTCTCTCGCAATTGCAAACAATTCTTACCACAAATATAATATTGTTTTATTAAAATTAAAATATTAATAGCAAAAACTTATTATTTATAAAAGCTATCGCTGTTAATAAATACATCATAACCATCTATCCTTTAGCAAATCCTTTGCTAATAGCCATAATCCGGTGATACTATCCGGGGCATCATCATTGTAAAGGGTGTTTTTTCGGTTCTCCTTGTCGTCCTTGTTGTAGGCAAACAGCTCCCGCATGGCCTTGTCGTACATACTTCCCGATTCGTAGTCGTTTCTGAATACGAAGTAGTTACGGATAAACCCGCTATTGGATATGATTCTGCTATGTTTGTTGGCTTGTTGGGAAACCTCTATCAGATTGCACCCAATAACGTTTCTTAGGGCTTCTGAATAAGCCAAGCCGCCACCGTTGGTTTCTATTGCCATCACTTCAATCTGGTTGGACCTCTGGTAGGCCACCAGTTCCGGGATGGTGATGTCTTGGTTTGAGGTAGAGAAGTACCAGTCTGTAACGAATATTCGATCACCCACCACATATCCGCACGGAGCGCTCAGAGAATCGGTCCCCCGGTCGGCAGGGTCATTGAATGACAGTCTAGCCTCTACATTATCGATATTAAACTGGTCCATGGAGAAGCGCGTAAGTTCGGATTTCAAATACAATGCGCCCTCTTTGTTTTTGAGCCATGCGCCGATATACTTGTGGTTGAATAAGTCCCAATCCTCTTCAGCGACATGATCCCACTTCTCCAGCTTATCCTGGTTCAAGTTGTCTCGATTGTCAAGATAGGTGGTGTGAATATGGCATACGTCGGGGTGGGTAGATGTAGAGTAGTTGAACTCTATTCCTTTGAATTCAATCGTGTGATCTTCTTCGTAGCCATCGAAATACTTCTCATAAATGAAACTTTCATCTGCATACGAAGGATTTTGAATCCAAATTACACGATTCTGAATGCCTTTTTTTCGGATCGAATCGTCAATATCGATGAAGCTATTTTCGTCTCTGTAATCCTCTCCCTCTTCGATTACCCATGTCGTGATATTGGGTAGAGACTTCAAGTTCGCGGTCTGATCACCCTTTGATGTTTTGATTCCCGAGAAGAATATGAAAGACCCGGTGCGAAGATTGGTAATTCGGGTTTTGGTGATTGAGAAATCTGAAGTGATCCCCAACCGGACCAGCGTGTTAACGAATTCAGGAATGATTGATTTTTCAGCACTAACCATAGTATACCTGGTGAAAAGAATCCCATGGCCTTTCTCGTAAGTGAGTCTTGAGATAAACTCGTGGACGGCATGGCTCTTTCCTGAACCTCTCCCGCCGGTTAGGATAATGTACCTTTTGTCTGTTGAATACAGGGGCTGGTACTTTATATTTGTCTTGCTTACTCGCTCTCTTGTTTCGGCTTCACCCATTGCATTACCGGGATGTTGATTGGTTCCCCATCTGTGGTTAAATCTAACTTATCCCCATACTTCTTGGGGTTCAGCTTGCCTAGCATCCATTTTCTGGAGTCTACCCTTAGTCGGTCTCTTTGAATCACGTGGTGATTGGTGTGCTCTTTTCCATCTTTGTCGGTATAAACATCGTGCTCCCTCGAGTCGGCAATGTCCATTATCTCTTCGAAGATTGCGTCAGACCTTTCACTCGTCGCGCGCGCGTATTGTTCGCGTCTTTTTTTCTTCAACTCCTTAACTGCCTTGTCATCGCTTTCCTTTTCATCAAGCCACCTATAAAAAGTGTTCTTGTCTGGCATGTCTGAATCGGAAAGAACTGATCTTAGTGATTCTCCTTCAGCTATCCTATCAAAAATCTGTGATAGAATATCTTCTATCTGCTTTTTAGAGTATGCCATGTCTATTTTATTTTCAAGTTCATACAGAATACCAACCATGTGAAATCAATGTAAAACTTGCTCTTGTCGATTCCCCATTTTCGGTTGATGCCTATTGATAGTGCTGGTAGGATCCAAATTGATTGTTCTTTTGCAAATCCATAGAAGGAAAACTCCCATCGGTCTTTTTTTATGTCGATATAGAATTTGCTGAGTTCTCTCATCGATCTCCAGAAGAGATTGTTTAGTTTTGATTGATGTTGGATTATCATTTTACTATTGTTTCATATTATTGTTGACTAACAATCGCTATTCCTTTTTTGTGATTTGAATGCGTTTGTGATGCCACAGTTGCTAATTCTATAAACCAATAGCGCAAAGTCATCGCCGCCTTAAAAGTTTCTTGAATTCCTTTTGGGGGACTTTTCTTGATTTTGAGCCATTCACATATTAAGATAAGTGAGATCAGCTTTATTTTTCTCTTTTTTTCCTCTTTAGTCATGCGTTCAATGCTACATAGGTTAGTACTCCAACCGAGAGTATCATCATAAATATTCCGATGGCTATGAATATGTAGTCTGTTTTGTCGTCGTGGTTCATTCTTCTATAATTTTAGAACACAGTTTGGTCTTTAGTTGTAGTTCTGTTTGGGTTAGTGAGTGGTACAAATTCTGATATTCGTGGGTAGTTATTCCGCCATCATAGTCGTAATTTCTGATGCAAACTAAATCATCTATCTTTTTATCATCAAACTTGTTTTTTTGACACAACCAAACCATTTCATTTGAAGTACCCAAATTACCTATTGATAAAATTCTTTTCCGACCTAAATCTATGATGATGCTATTTGTAATTGTTGGAAACGGCATTTTATATGCCTTGGCTTCTTTTAACAACCACTCTTCAGTAATCTCCACCGGGAAGAACTCTTCGGATCCCAGTGCGAAGTTAAATAAGTCTTGTTCGGATATTGGGAATACCTCTCCGTCTTTGTTTTTGACTATGTTTCCTATTCTTAGGTCAGATGCCTTCATTTTATATTCATTTGAAAAACCCCTCACCGCCATAAAGCCATGATTTGATATTGTACTCCATTACACCAACGTGTTTCAGCGGGTGCTAAAGCCTTCGGTATTGCTTTTGCTGTCTTTAGCCTGAAGGGGTTTGTACTAATATACAATATTTCAATGAAATACGGAATATTTGAATTTACTACAATTAAATTAGCAAGTAACCTCAGTCATTTCTTGCGTTCCTAAATTTTCCTCTGGTCGATAAATTGAATACCCGTCATGCCATCCATCTTCATTTTTTCTCCATGACATAAAATCTTGGTAGTCGTGTAAATAACCATCTTCGGTTTTGACTTTTCCGTTTTCAATAGTCATCCACTCATTATCGGAGAAATAACGATGCGTAACTTTAACGCCTTTCCGCATTTGGTTATAAGCTTCTTTTCGCGTCATTTTTATTACGGTTTTCGGTTCTTTACTGATCGCTCCATTCTCTTTGCCCAAGAATGTAGTACACTTAAATATTTAAAATCATCCTGAATGGTGGATTCTTTTTCTTGTTTTTTGATCAATACAATTTCTCTACTCATGATTTCTACACTAATTTTGAATTGGAGTAAGTTCCAAATTCATGACGTGGTTACTCACATTCATGTCAATGTCACGTATTTGATTTTCTAGGGTCATACGCTTCTCCATATATGAAGATTCGTTGTGGTTCAATTCTGCTATCTCTCGATTTAACACTGATCTTTGAGACATCAGCTCAGTGATTACTTTGTTGATTACGTCGTTCTTATTCATATCTCAATTATTACAATTTATTTGAAGCGAAGCTGCTTTGGCTTATACTCGGTTTCTAAATCCGATGAATCAACCCATGTGCCTCGATCACGATGTTTGTAAACTTTTACTTCTTTCCCAGTGGCGACAATGATCGCCGTTTTTTCATTGATCATATTATACTATTTTAATAAATTAAGATGTTTCTCAATTTCGTCCCGTAATTCAGGTGAAATGTGATACTCCGAATTGAGATCGTAATTTTCTTTTATAACTTTTTTTAGAAGTTCATCTGCTTCTTTTAAAAACAAATCGTCCCACATAATTCTACTATTTTTTGTTGAGCGGGAGGGATTCGAACCCCCAGCCAGGACTTCCTACTTGGCTTTCAAAGTGCCGCGTCGCAAGATGTTCTCAATTGACCTGATGCCACCCATTTTAATTACAGTATTCTGTTATCGTTCAATAATTTCAAAATCAATGTTTCAAAGGCATAGGATGCTTGCTGAGAAACGACTCCATTGCCGTACTGGCGAAGAAGCTCTGTTCTAAAGTTGTACCCATTAACTGTGCAACCCACGCCGGATTTAACTGTTCTTTTTTCTTCCCATTCGTGTTGATATTCTCCGGGTCTTGAAGGCCACCTTTCGGTTGTTTTTGCCGTTCCACCGTTCCAACTATTGCCGGGTGATTGCTGAGCCCCGTCTGCCCATAGTTTGCTTGATTTGATATTTTCCCCGCTTCTGCTGTTGTTGGTGTGGGCCAGCTCATGTTTGCTATCTGCTCGGCCAGTGTCCCCGGAGGAACCGTTGTCCTTACTATCGACTCCCGGTACTTTATTCTGCGCTGCATTGACACTTCCGACCTTTCGCCGAAATCGTTTACCGTTGGAGTTGTCCAATTTTCCTTCACTTGGTTTGATAGGCTTGGCATCTTCGTTCCATTCGGGTATTTCTCCATTCTCTTTTGGAACTTCTCCAAATTTTGCTCTATCTCCGATGCTGTTAGAGTAAGCCAGTTCACTTGGTTGCTTAGTCCCTGCTGTTTGCTTTTTGCTGAACGTCGATCGCTCAAATCTGGTGTGAACCAATTTTTTCCAGAATTCTCGGTCGAAGGAGTCTTTTCGGATTCCGAAAATGAATAATCGTTCTCTCTTATGTGGTGCGCCAACTTCCGACGCTGTAAAGAGTCCTGCCTCGACCGCGTAACCCATAGATCGTAAGCTGTCCAGAACGTATGGGAAAGATCCTGATATGTGTCCGGCGACGTTCTCAAATCCGACCCAAAAAGGCTCAGCTGCATCGATAGCTCGTTCAATATACGGCCAAAGGAACCGATCATCGTTCCATAGTTGTCGCTTTCCGGCAAGGCTTTCACCCTGGCAGGGATAACCTCCAATGATTCCGTGTATTCTGTTATGAAACGGTCGTGCATCGAAGGTTTTAAGATTCGTCCAAATAGGTGCCGGATCCACCACACCCGATTCCATCGCTGCAACCAGGTTAAAGTTTTGGAAGGCTTCGATCTCCACATAAGCGACTGATCTAATAGGCAGGACTCGGCCGATTCCTTTGTCAAGGCCTCCATAGCCGAAGCAGAAAGATAAAACTCGTTGCTGTTCAATATGTTTTTGGGTACTATCCACATTCTTCGATAATTACTGTTTTAATTCTCTATCTATTCTTTCAAATATACATGCTGAAGTCGGTGATTTTGTTTTTGGTGTGCTGTTCATAATAACCTCATTTATTTTTGAATACTTTAAATCAGTTCTTTAAACTTTCCATTGCCTTCTTGATCTCTCTTCCTTTTTCGTAAAATGAATTCTGCGAATTCTTCATTTGAGATTTGAATTTCTCCATTACCTCGTTCATTATCCGCACTCTCTCAAAAGGAGAGTAATTGTTTAGTCCAAATACTTCCTTTACTATCAAGTCTATTGAAGATTGAATATTCTTCTCTCTTACCTGCTCATTGGCTCTTTCGAGTATTTTTTTTAAACGTCCCATGATTAGGCTGTTGGTTTTAGTTTTCCTCT
>JAAUYB010111261.1_pt1 | contig 39744 bp, 30 predicted proteins | sample 7278071 | NCBI WGS metagenome assembly JAAUYB01 (sample SAMN14350121, study PRJNA611818) | marine sediment metagenome | isolation source: surface marine sediment (1.8m) | place: French Polynesia: Moorea | collected 2018-08 | reverse complement strand
GTCGCGGTTGACGAAGGTCTGCTCGACCGCCGCCGCATCAGGCGCATAGCGCGCCACCACCTCGGTCAGTTGCTCGAAGAGGCTCAAAAGCCGCGCCGCAAGGTCTGCGCCGGCCGAGACGCAGTGGCCGTTACCCAGATGACCGATTCGGGATCCGGCGACCTCGATCACACCCCATCCCAAGGTCCTCAGACCCGGATCGATCCCCAAAACACGCATCGCGATGTCCTGCCCGTGCTCTCGTTGGCCCAGCGATAGCACGAAAGGCGAACATCCGCCAAGTCCGACGTCCTCGATTTCGCCGCAATCGAGGTCGGAATTCGTCAGAACCTATCCTGAAAACGACACCTTTGCCTTCCAGTTTCCTCTATTTATTCCAAAGGGTTACTCGCGCCCTTCGCTATGCAGAAATCGCATGAGTGATATGCAAAAAACCTCACTTGTGCGGGCGAAACGACAGGCCTAGGTGCGGATCACGACACAAGACCGCGCCGAACCCGAAACGCCAAGCAAAAGGACCACTGAAATGGCTTCGTTCGACACCACCCGCCCGATGGCTGACGGTCACCTCTACGGTGCGCGTCCCAGCACTCTTTTCGCCCGCATCCACGGCGCCATCGCCGCCTGGAACGATGCCCGGGTGACCCGCAACGCCCTGTCGAAACTGTCGGACCACGAGCTTGAGGATCTCGGCCTCAGCCGCGGCGACATCGACGCGATGGCCGGCAATCTGCGCCGGTTCTGAAATACATCTCGAACCCGCAGACAAAAAAAGGGCCGCGTTCCACCTCCTCGGAACGCGGCCCTAATTTTGTTAAGTGCTTGAGGCTCTTACCAAAGCCCGTAGCGCACGAAGTCGATCACCCAAAGCGACAGCGGGTCGAGCGTCATGACCTTCGCCGCCACGCGCTCCAGCAGGCTACCCTCGGCCAGCTGCGTCATCTTCCCGCCGTAGCTGCCCGCGCCCATCTGGAAGTACAGGAAGACTTTGAACGAGATATAAGCCAGCGCGAATTGCAGGATCTGCGGCAGCGGATAGAACCGGCTGTGCTTGCGGCGGCGGGCCAGTTCCAGCCCGTCATGGTTGAAGCTTTGCACCGACCGCGCAGCGGCGTGCTTGGTTGCGTATGCTTTCTGTTTGCCGAGTGTAAGGTACATTTGGAGGTTCCCAGGCGTTTGATTTGAGAAGAATGTCGGTCCGAAATGTGGCGGAAATGTGGCTGCGGATCGGGCCGGGCCCATTCTCGCCCGAATTGCCTAAAATTGGCCAAAAGGACAGGTTTTGCTGGAAACGGCGGGGGAGGAGCGGTCGGGACTGTTTCCTCCGACGGCGAAATCGCCGTTTTCGAATCGAGGCGAGAATGGGGCCGGCGCCGGCGCAGGACGTCAAATATCCGTCCTTCGGGCTTTCAAAGCCGTGGCCCGGCACGTGGGCTTTCCGTTATCCACGCCGCAGCGTCAGCGTCGTCCAGTCGCCGATCGTGTCCTGGTGCACCAGGGCAGCGCCGCTCGCTCGATAGGCAGCCTCCACGTCGCCGGCCTGCGCATTGAGAATTCCCGATAGGATCGCATTGCCACCGGGCGCGAGGGCGCGCGTCAAATCTGGGGCCAGCGCGACCAGCGGGCCTTTGAGAATATTGGCGAAGATCAGACCGTAGGGCGCGCCCGCCGCCAGGTCGGGATGGTCGAGCCCCGCCGCCTCGATGCACTGGACCCGGTCGCCAAGGCCGTTGGCGGCCACATTCGCGCGCGCCACCTCCACCGCCACCGGGTCGATGTCGCTGGCCAGCACGGGCCCTGGCCAGACCTTTGCCGCTGCCATCGCCAGCACCGCCGTGCCGCAGCCCAAATCGAGCACGGCCCCGGGCGCGACGCCGGCCGCTACCAGCCGGTCGAGCGCGGTCAGGCAGCCCAGGGTCGTGCCGTGATGCCCGGTTCCGAAGGCCATGGCCGCCTCGATCCGCAAAGCGACACGGTCCGGGGGCACCTTGTCGGCGTCATGCGCGCCGTAGACAAAGAACCGCCCGGCTTCGACCGGCGACAGGTCGCGCCGCACCTTGGCGACCCAGTCGATCTGCGGCAGCTCCGACACCGCGAAGGGTTTCGCGCCATACGCCGCCGCCAGCAGGGCCAGCCCGGCCGCATCTGGCGGGGCCTCGAAATAGCCGCCGACTTCCCACAGCCCCGATCCATCCTCGATCTCGAAAACGCCGATGCCGGTGGGCTCCGGCGCCAGCCGCTCCATCGCTGCGCCCAGGGCTTCGGCGGCGTCGCGGCCGGGCAGGGTGGTCAGGGCAGTGTAGGTGGCCATGGCGGGCGGGCTAAGCGGCAGGGCGGCAGAGGTCAAGCCGCCGCCGTTGCGCCCCCTGCCGCGGCCCGGCACAGTGCCCCAATGCCGTTGCCCCGCACCTACGCCCACGCCTCGAAGGACTGGCGCGCCTTTCTCGACGACGCCAAGGACCGGCTTGGGCTCGACAGCGACAATGCGGCCTATACCGCCGTCGATGCCGTGTTCCAGGTGTTCCGCCGCCGCCTGACCGTGCCTGAGGCGCTGGCCTTCGCCGACCAGCTGCCGGCCGTCCTGCGCGCGATCTTCGTCCACGGCTGGGACGGCACCGCACCGCCGGTGCCCTTCGCGTCGCGCGCCCAGATGACCGGCGAGGCCAAGGCGATCCGCCCGCACCACAACCTCACCCCCGACCAATGCATCGCCGCGGTCGCCTGGGCGCTGCGCCGCCACACCCACCGGATCGACCTCGACCGGGTGCTGGCGCGGATCGGCCCCGAGGCGCAGGCGTTCTGGCACGTCGCCGACCCCGCCGCCTTCGCCCGCCGCATCACCTGACGCCCTTGAAGCGCCCCCGCGCGATGCCGTAAACCTTCGCGCAACCCGACCCCACGCAGGAGCCACACCCATGGCCGGCCATTCCAAATGGGCCAACATCCAGCATCGCAAGGGCCGCCAGGACGCCGCGCGGTCCAAGCTGTTTTCCAAGCTCTCGAAGGAAATCACCGTCGCCGCCAAGATGGGCGACCCCGACCCCGACAAGAACCCCCGCCTCCGCCTCGCCGTCAAGGAGGCCAAGTCGAACTCGGTCCCGAAGGACGTCATCGACCGCGCGATCAAGAAATCCCAGGCCGGCGAGGGCGACGAGTACGAGGAAATCCGCTACGAAGGCTACGGCCCCGGCGGCGTCGCGGTGATCGTCGAGGCGATGACCGACAACCGCAACCGCACCGCCTCCACCGTGCGCTCCACCTTCGGCAAGCACGGCGGCAACCTCGGCGAAACCGGCTCGGTCGGCTTCATGTTCGACCGCACCGGCGAAATCGTCTACCCGGTCGAGGCCGGCGACGAAGACACCGTGATGGAGGCCGCCATCGAGGCCGGCGCGGACGACGTCGAAAGCGGCCCGGACGGCCACATCATCTACACCGCCGACACCGACCTCAACGACGTCTCTACCGCTTTGGAGGCCGCGCTCGGCGAAGCGGAGTCAACCAAGCTCATCTGGAAGCCCACCACGACGACCGAGCTCGACCTCGACGGCGCCCAAAAACTCATGCGCCTGATCGAGGTCCTGGAAGACGATGACGACATCCAACGCGTGACCGCCAATTTCGAGGTCAGCGACGAGGTCATGGACCAGTTGGGCGCGGCCTGACCTCCACTTCCGCTTCATCAGGGAAACGCCCGCCCCCAGCGGGCGTTTTCAGTTTCTCCACGCCACCGACCTGTCCCCCCGGGCTGCAAGCCCGGATCGCGCCCAGCCCCGCCCCCCGGGCGGGCGCGATGCGTTGGAACGGTCGGTAGTGGGTCAGTTTGAAATCCGCTTTTTGCAGGAGCCACGCTTCTTGGGGGCTGGCGCATCAGCTTCAACCAGTGCCACCAAGTCATCAACATCCCAGAGTTTGTCGGTCAACCCAGCGGCCATCGCAGTTGTGACTTTGAGTGTCTGATGGATGCGGCAGAAATTGTAGTACATGAAATGCAGCGCCACGGCATAAGCGTGATTTTCAATCTTCTTGCTAAAAGCATTGGTCAGTCGGGTAAAGCGGCGCATGTGCATCCGCATGGTGAGGTTCTGGCGTTCAACGTGAGACGTGCTGACCCGTGCCTTCACAGGATTGCCCTCGACGACCCGCTTCTTGGTGCCAGTGCATTCGGATGGTGAATACTTGCGCTCATGGCCTTTCTGGCCGGTAGGTTCGCCATACAGCTTTACAAGCTGTGCGTAGTCAACATCGCCACCGAAAGCGCCCTCTACGGCTTCCAGATATGCTTTGTGGCCGTCGGTGGTCAGTTGGACCCGGGTCGCCAGCCGGGCGCGTAGATCGTCCATGAAGCCAATGGCATATTCGCTGTCCCGTCCGCCGACCATGTAGGACACGATTAACTTGCTATCGCTATCCAGCGCGGTCCAGGTCCATGTGTCTCCCGCCCCCTCTGGCGCGGCCTTGGCAGCCTTGACATTCTTCTGTTTGGCGTAGGTGAAGGACCAGATTTCGTCGCACTGGATTACCGATGCTTTCACGTCGCGCACGTTCTCATCATGGTATTTCAAGCAAGCCTTACCTGCATCGATCAGCAGCTTATTGACGGTGTTTTTGGACACGTCGGCGATCCGGGCAGTGGCGCGGATGCTGTTGCCTTCAACCAAAAGCCGGAGGATCAGCGAGCGGGTCTTGGTGTCCAGTTTGTTCATGTCTAATAGTTAAGTGACCATACACCATAAGTCAAGCATTTTGGTCATTTTAACAAAACCGCTAAAGCGATAATTGACGTGCTCTAGCATTTACGCTACGTTGAAAAAAACCAAAAGCGAGAGCAGGCACCCCATGACCTCACCAGGGCAGTTCGTCAAAGCAAAGATGGCAGAAAAAGACTGGACGCAAAGCGATCTGGCATACGCCATCGGCACCAAACCCGCGTCTATCAATCAGATCCTCAGCGACAAGCGCTCGATCAGCCACAACATGGCGAAATCGCTTGCCGCCGCTCTTGGTTGTGATGCGGTAGAAATCGCGACGTTGCAGGCACAGTGGGACATAGGGAAGGCCGACGAACCAGACGCCGCAATTGCGGCCAGGGCAAAAATCTTAAGCCAATATCCATTGCGAGAGATGGTAAAGCGCGGCTGGGTCGATCCGGACCACGGTCGCGGCACACTGGAAGATCAGGTTTGCGATTTCTTTGGCGTTTCTTCGATTGAAGAAGTGCCGCACCTGTCTCACAGCGCAAAAAAAACTTCTTATGAGAACATTCCACCGCAGCAACTAGCTTGGCTGTTCAGGGTGAAGCGGATCGCCGAGGAAATGATGCCGCCGCCTTACGACAAGACTCTGTTGGTCGACGCCGTTGAGCGGTTTGCGGAGTTGCGATCACGACCTGAAGGGGTCCGCCATGTTCCTCAGTTGCTCGAAAAGGCTGGTGTTAGGTTTGTGGTTGTTGAGGGCATCGCGAATAGCGCCATAGACGGGGTTTGCTTTTGGCTAGACGACCGCTCTCCGGTGATTGGTATGTCTTTGCGGTATGATCGGATAGACAACTTCTGGTTTGTGCTGCGACACGAGTGCGCCCATGTTTTGCACGGCCACGGCAAGGATGTTGCGATTGTGGATTGTGACGTGGCTGATCCTGAAACTGGGATTGACATAAGTGCAGAAGAGGCGCTTGCGAACAGCGATGCGGCAGATTTTTGCGTCCCGGCTCAAAAGATGCATTCGTTCTATCTTCGGAAGAACCCTTACTTCTCTGAGCGCGACGTGATGGCCTTCGCAAAGCGAATGAATGTCCACCCTGGTCTAGTTGTCGGCCAACTTCAAAGAAAAATGGGGCGCTACGACTTTCTGCGCCGCCATTTGGTCAAGGTACGGGACAACCTGGCTTCGTCAATGATGCTGGACGGCTGGGGCGACTTAATTCCGACAGGCAGGTAATTGGAGTAGACAATGCCTAACTACAAGGAACAACTGAGAAAAAACGTGTGGCAACGGTATCGCGAAGAGGTTTCTTCCGATCCCGTTGACCTTAAGACCGTTGCCGCTTGGGCAATCGAGAGGGGGCTTTGGAAACCGCGTCCGATGGACTTGAGCGCAAGCCTTGCCAATGACTTGGCGCAGGCCTTGCGGGAAGAGAAGCGCACCGACAAGGCGGGCCGTGAGTATCGCGCCAACATTCCGGTGCGCCAAAAAGCCAAAACCGGGGAAACTCTTTTCGAGTGGGCTGATATTGATGAAGCTCCCCGGCTTCATGTCGAAAAGAGCGTACAGCAGGAACGGCGTTCTATTGCCAGCGACTGCTACGCGCTCGTGATGAAGGTCGATCACTACAACGAAGCGCATCCGACAGAAGAGCCCATTCAGATCGTCATGGACTTCGAGGAAGACATCGAAGAGATGAAGATCGCTAACGGACTTCTTGGGGAGGACGACGAAGCGGCTTAGTCCGACTTTTTCCATCGCGCCGCTGCCGCAACGCGCGCAAACTCAGAACGCTGTTCCGGGCTAAGCGCTTTCGCTCTTGCCGGGCCGCCCTTTTTTCCCGCTTTCGCAGCTCTGCGTTCCGTTGGGGTAGGCTCCGCCAAAGCGTCTTCGCCTGTGGCCACATCCACAATGGACTTTGCAAGCTGGTTTGCGTCTCTGGGTCTTTTGGGCCTATCTGACATACCCTCAATATGGGGCGGGTGCGATCTTAACGCAAATCCCCAATTTCAAACTGACCCACTACCGAACGGTCGCAAGGGTTGATCCGTGGGTGCTTTGAAGCACCTCCACCGCAAATGTCGCCGCGCCCACCACGGTGCCGGGCGCGATCCTCAACACACCGAAGAACCGCGCTTAACACACCTTCCCCAATGTGCTTACCTCGCACCCATTAACCGGGTGCAAGTGCGATGGCCGACTTCTTCATCTCCTACAACAGCGCCGACGCTGACACGACGGCCGAGATCGCCACGGTGCTCAAAGACGCAGGATACAAGGTCAAATTCGCCGGGTGGGAAATCAAACCTGGCACAAAGATCAGTACTTGGATGCGCAAGGCCACCAACGAATGCGACCGCATGTTGGCGATCTGCTCACCGGACTATTTCAAGGCGGAAGCGAAGTATTCCGGCTGGGAACGCGACAGCTACGCCTGGTTCGACGTCGATGGCGAGGTCAACGCCCTCGTCCCGGTCATCATCGCGGATTGTACCCTCGACAAACTGATTGCTGACCGCGCCTATATCGACCTCCGCAACAACCCACTGTCACATCTCCTCTCCGAACTGGCGAAACTCGGCCCGCCGGAGGGTGTGCAACCGTTGCCGCCCGCGACGGACAAGCTCCGTCCCTACCTCAACGTCCCCCGCGGCCGCGCTGTCATCGGCCGCGAAACCGACCTCGAACAACTCCACCAAACCCTTGCCGCAAACCCGCACGCCCAACTCACCAACTCCGCCGCGATCCTCGCCGGCCAGGGCGGCATCGGCAAATCCACCCTCGCGCGCGCCTATGCCGAAATCTACCACGCCGAATACGACGGCACCCTTTGGCTCCTCGCCGCCACGCGCCAGAATGTCATCGACGGGCTCATGGCGCTCTGCGGCCCCCTCGGCCTGCCCGTCCCAGAGCTCGCCAAGGAACCCAACGCGCAAGAAGTCCTCGCCGCCCTCGGGCGCTCCAACCAACGCTGGCTGATCATCTACGACAACGTCGAAAGCTACGACGACTTCAAAGGGCTGGAGCCGCCGAACGCCCACCTCATCGCGACCACCCGCCAAGGCACCGGCTGGCCCGGTTTCAAGGTCCTGCCCACCGACAAGCTGCCCTATGACAGCGAAGACGCCGCCGCCGTCCGCCTGCTGATGGACACGGCCGAGCGCCACGACACCCCCGCAGACGCCCAGGCGTTGGCGGCCAAACTCGACGGCCTCCCCCTCGCCCTCGTCATGGCCGGCCGTCTGATCCAACGCGAGCGCCGCAGCTTCGCCGACTACCTCGCCGACATCACCCCGATCATCGGCCGCGAGCCAAAAAACGAGGCCTATCAGGACTCCGTCATCGGCGCCGTCCGCCTCAGCTATGACCAACTCAGCGACGACGCCAAACTGGTCGCCGACCTCTTCGCCTGGTGGGCGCCCGAGGGGTTGGAGGCCGAGTTGATCTCCGGCGCGCCGGAGGGGCAGTGGTGGGACTCTGACATCGTCAAACTCGACATCCCCGGCCCGGTGCGCGCGCTGGCGCAGGACGACGCCCGCGTGCGCGCGGCAATGGCGGAGCTGCAGGACCGCTCGCTCCTGACCCGTGGCGAGGACGGGGCGGAGATGCACCGCATGGCCGCGGCCGCCTTGCGCGCGCTGCAAGGTCGGCGCGGCGCGTTGGATATCGCCAAAGCGGCGGCGGCGCTGCTGATTGCGGTGTATCCGGGCGGTGACAAACCCAACCACTCGCCAAACTGGCCGCTCTGCCGCCGCCTGACCCCCCATGTCCGGGCGCTGTGGGACAGCGGCGCGGCCCCGGAGACCGCCGCGATGCACACGCTGCTGAACCAGTCGGCGATTTATCTCGGCAAGATTGCCAGTTTTTCCGGGATGCTGGAAATGGCGCGCGCGGCGCTGCGACTGAAGGAGGCGCGGCTGCCGGAAGAGGATCGAGCTATAGCCTTGGCATACGGGACGCTTGGTGGGGCGCTCAAGACCACAGGTGACTTGCCGGGCGCGCTCGAGGCATACGACCGGGCAATCGAGTTGGTAGAGAGGTATAGGCCGGGGTCGGAAGACGCTTCGAACGCCTACGACTTGCAAGGCGGGGTGCTGGTGGCCATGGCCCGCGACGGCGACGCGACGGCGTTGCCCCGCGCGGCGAAGCGGTACCAGCAGGCGCTGGCGCTGCGCCGGCGGCTCTTCGGGCGGCAGAGGGACCCAGTGGCCGAGGCGCTCAACAATCTCGGTGCGGTGCGCTCCGCGCAGGGCCGCACCGCCGCCGCCGCGCGGCTTTTCGGCGCCTCTCTGGCGATCCGCCGGGCGGTGCTGCCCCCGGGCGACGCGCGGTTGGGCTATGGCCTAGTGGGCACCGGCGCAATGTGGCTAAAGGCCGGGCGCGCCGATCTGGCCGAGCCGCTGCTCGACGAGGCGCTGGACCTGCGCCGCGAGGTCTACACCGACCAGCCAAAGCATCCGGAAACGCGGCTGACGGCAGACTGGCTCATCGCCTGCCTGCTCACACGCGCCCGGGCAGGCGAGAACACCGGCCTGCGCGAGGCGAAGGCGAAACAGCTCTGTGCCGAATTCGGGTTCGACTTCCAGGAGCGGCAGCAAATGGCGACTCAGTACCCCTACACCCCCGGCGCGGGCGAGTCGTAGGATAGCGGGTCCGACGGAATTCCGACGGTATTCCGACGATATTCAGACAGCCGAATCCGGCCCGTACGCCCGCCGTCTGGACTCAGCTTTCGCGCACCGCTCGGGCCCGCCGCGGCAGCGTCAGGACCAGCGCCAAAGCCAGCAGCGCGCCGCCGAGCAGGGTCAGAAACGCCGGCTGGTAGCTGCCCGTTTCATCGAACACCCAGCCTGCCAAAATCGGTCCGATCGACCCCCCGATCGTCCCGAAGAACACCACCACGCCGAACACCGCGCCATGCGCCCGCATCCCGAAATTCTCCGCAACCGTCGGAGAAACAACGGTAAAAAGCCCGCCATGCGCGAAGCCGTAGACCGCGATCACCGCGAATAGGGCGCCCGGCGCCGCCGTGCCGACGAGGCCCGCGAGGCTCACCGCCAGGCACCCCAAGCACACCAGATACGCGTTCCGCCCGCCGATCCGGTCGACCAGCGTGCCCACCGTCAGCCGCCCCGCGATGCTCGCCGCGCCGATCACCGACAACAGCCCCGCCGCAGTGGCCTGCGCCAGCCCCAGATCCATGCCATGCACCGCCACATGCAACGGCACCGTCGTCAGAATCGGGAAGAACAGGAACTGCACCGCGCAGAGCGTCCAGAACACCCTGCTCGCCTTCGCCTCGGCATAGCTGAGGCCGCTTAGGGCGGCCGGCTCGCCAGGCGCCGCCGAGGGTGGCCGTTGCATCGCGAGTGCGGCCAGTAGCAGCAGCACCGCGGCCGACAGCCCCAGTATCACCAGCGCCGGGCGCCATCCCACCCAGAGGATCAACAGCGCGGCCAACGGTGGCAGGACGATCTGGCCGGCCGCGGTGCCGACCTTGACGACGCCCGACATGATGCCCCGCCGGCGCTGGAACCAGCGCGCGATGGTCGAGAGCGTCACCACGTCATGGGTGCCGAGCCCCACGGCGATGAAGGTGGCGAAGACCGCGAAGAGCTGCCAGGGCGCCTGGACCAACGAGATCAGCGCGAAACCCAACCCATAAAGCACGCCGGTCGCCGCCAGGACGGGCCGGGGCCCGAGCCGGTCGCTCAGCCGTCCGCCGAGGATCGCCGTGACGCCCATGATGAAGAAGGCCGCCGCCGAGCAGGCCGATAGCAGCGTGCGCGACCAGCCGAATTCGGCTTCGAATTCGGGGAAGAACACGCCGTAGGAAAACAGCAGCCCAATGACCGTGAACTGGGTCAGCGACGCGCCGAAGACGGCCAGGTAGCGGGGATCGGGCAAACGGGTCCTCGTCGGTCGGGGTGTCCGCGTGCAGATGGCAGCTTTCGCCGGAGATGTCGATGCGGCGGCGCGGGGTGTTGGTGCCTTAGGGCCGGCAGGCGTGGCGTGGCGTGGCACGGAACGATGGGCGGTTGGTATCAGATCGAACAGAACGGCGTAGATCGGCATAGCACAGGCGTTGTCGACCAATCGCCAGGCGCGGAATCAAGGCAGCAGGCCGCCGCGCCATCGCCGACCCGCCCGGGTGGGGCGGCGATTGGTCAACACCAGCGCATCGCGTGAGGTCCTACGGACTCGACAGCCATAAAGCGCACCAGTTCACACGTCGGATCGCCGCCCTGCGGCTCGGCGATGGCGCGGCTTCTCGCTAGGTCACCTAGGCCCCGCCACGCCAACACCCGCGCCGGCTCAGCCTGTCAACGCCGGCCCCGCGCTACCGGGCCTTCGGGATCTTCAGCGGGATCGTCACGTCGAAGGCGAGGCCCCAGACGTCGAAGCCGCTGCGGCCGATGCCGTCGTAGTTGCCGCCGAACGAGATCCGCGCGCCGCCCGGCGTGGTGAAATCCACCCCCGCCTGCAGCCGCGCCCGCCAGCCCTCGGTGGCCGGGGTCGACGGGTTGGTCACCGTCACCCCCGAGGTATTGCCGATGTTGTAGATCGCATCGACGCTGAAATAGGGCGCGTAGATCATGCCGGTATCGGTCTCGAACCTTCCGGTGAAGGTCGGGCCAAGCTTGATCTGGCCAAGCTCGATGGTCTGCGACGGGATCGTCACGCCGAGCGAGTCCACATAGCCCTCCTGCGTCTCCTGGAAGTAGGAGAAACTGGCGGTGGGCCGGATCGTCCACGGTCCTTGCTCGAATTCGCCGGTGAGGCTCGCCATCGCCATCCAGCGGTCGGTCGAGAAGCTGTCGGTATAGGTGTTGAACGGGCTGACCTCGTTGCTCGACTGGCCGGCGGCGATGCGGCCGTCGAAATAGAGGTTTGGCGCCAGCCGGGCCGTCATGTAGGGCCCGATCATCCAGCCGGTGCCGCGCGCCGAGCTGCCGAGCACGGTCGAGACATCCTCCATGTCGTCGATCTGCAGGACCGCGCCGACCAGCACGTCCGGAGTCACCAGATAATCGGCGCCGAAATAGGCCACGGCGAAATGGCCCTCGCCGTCGGCGCCGCCGTCGAACTTCTTGTATTGCGCCTCGAACCAGGCGTCGAAGCGGTAGTTGTCGACATAAACCGCGTCCCTGGTGGCGCCATGGGCAAGCTCGATGCTGGCGGCCGCCTCGCGCATCTGCACCAGGCTGGTCGAGAAGCGGTATTCGTTCGAGCCGCGGCTGATCTCGGCGGTGAACGGCAACAGCGCCTTCAGATCGCCGGTGGCGAAGCTTAGCCGGGTGGCGTTGCCGAAGCCGCGGTTGAGCCGCGCAAACCGGCGGCCGGGCCGGGGCTCGGAAGCCAGGATCAGATCGGCGCGCTTGGTCAGGAAGCGGTTGATCGTGTCGACGGTGCGCTGCCGGGTCGAGATCGAGGTGATGGTGCAGGTCACCGCCTCGAGCGGATCGAGGCTGATCGACAGCGTGCGCGCGACCGGATCGCCGGTGCTGTCGCCGTCATCGCAGGTGATGTCGGTGTTGCCGACGCCGTCGGGCGGACTTTGCGTGATCGCGTAGGTCCCGACCGCCAGGGTGATCGGGCCCTCTATGCCGGCGCCGCCCGCAGTGGTGATGGTGAAGTTCAAAAGCGCCTCGGCCGAGGAGAACACGTAATCGCCGTCGGTGTCGGTTTCCTGCACGATGGTCACGGTGCCGGTGGTGGCCGGGTTGACAGTCAGCGTCGCGCTGGCATTGGCACTGGTCCCCAGCGACGAGGTCGCGCTTTCGGTGGTGTTGGGATAGCTGCCCACGATGGCCGAGGTGACATCGACCGTGATCGTACAGCTCGCGCCGGCCGCCAGGGAGCCGCCGCTCAGGCTGACCGAGGTGCCGCCGGCCGGCGCCGACAGCGCGCCGCCGGAACAAGTGGTCGATGCACTGCTCGGCGAGGCGATGGTCACGCCGGCCGGCAGCGTGTCGGACAACGCCACCGCACTCGCATCGATCGCCGCGGTGTTCTGCAGCGTATAGGTCGAGGTCGAGGTCTGGGTCTGCTCGATCTCTGCCGGCGCATAGCCCAGCGACAGGCTCAACGGTACCGCGTCGACGGCCAGCGTCGCGCTGGTCGCCGCCGCATCGGCCAGCGAGGAGGTCAGGGCCGAGGTGGTGTTCAAGAGGCTCCCGGCCAGAAGCGCCTGGACGGTGACCTCGATCGTGCAACTCGCGCCGGCCGCGACGGTGCCGCCGGTCAGTGCGACGGAGTCCTCGAGCGCTGTGGCCGTGACCGCACCGCCGCAGTCGTTGACCACACCGGGCGCGGCGGCAACGATCAGCCCCTCGGGGAATTGATCGGTGAAGTCCAGGTCGGTGGCCTCGATGGCGTTGGCCGAGTTGTCGATGGTGAATCTCAGCGTCGCAGTGGCACCCTGGTCGATCCGACCGGGATCGAAGGCCTTGCTGAAGCCCGGCGGCGACGCCGCGGTGACGTTCAGCGTGTCGGTGGCGGATCCGGCCGGGGCCAGCGACGAAGTCAAATCGCCGGTCTCGTTGTCCAAGGCGCCGGCCACCAGCGCGCGCACCGTCACGTCGACGGTACAAACTGCGCCTGCGGCGACGGTGCCGCCGGCCAGATCGACGGTCTCGGCCCCCGCTGTGGCGGTGAAGGTGCCGCCGCAGCCATTATCGACGCCGGGTGTGTCGGCGACCACCAGCCCGGGCGGGAACGGATCTGTGAAGAGCAGATCGGTGGCCTCAATCGCGTTGGCAGTGTTGTCGATGGTGAAGGTCAGCACCGTCTCGGCGCCTTGCAGGATGATCTCGTCGGCAAACGCCTTCGTGAAGCCGGGTGCCACGGCGGTGTTGACCGTCAGCGAATCGGTTGCGCCGAGCGCGTCCGGCAGCGACGAGGTCAGGTCGCCGGTTTCGTTGTCGAGCCCGCCGGCATCCAGCGCGCGCACCGTCACCTCGATGGTACACAGCGCGCCGGCGGCAACGGTGCCGCCAGCCAGATCGACCGTCGTGGCGCCGGCGGTGGCGGTGAAGGTACCGCCGCAGCCATTATCGACGCCGGGTGTGTCGGCAACCTGCATTCCGGGCGGGAAGGGATCGGTGAAGGTCAGTCCGGTCGCCTCGATTGCGTTTGCCGTGTTGTCGACAGTGAAGGTCAGCACCGTCTCGGCGCCTTGCGAGATGGTCTCGTCGGCAAACGCCTTCATGAATACTGGCGCCACGGCGGCATTGACGGTCAGCGTATCGGTGGCGGCGAGCGCGGGCGGCAGCGACGATGTCAGATCGCTGGTCTCGTTGTCGAGCGTACCGGCCTCGAGCGCGCGCACGGTCACCTCGATGGTACAACTGGTGCTTGCCGCGACGGTACCGCCAGCAAGACCGACAGAGGTGTCGCCGGCAGTGGCGGTGAAGGTTCCGCCACAGCCGTTGTCGACGCCGGGCGTCTCGGCGACCACCATGCCCGGCGGGAACGGATCGGCAAAGGTCAAGCCGGTCGCTTCTGTCGCATTGGCCGTATTGTCGACAGTGAAGGTCAACACCGTCTCGGCGCCCTGCGCGATGGTGTCGTCGGCGAACTCCTTACTGAAGAGCGGCGTCCCGGACGGGTTGGCAGTCAGCGTATCGGACGCACCGCCCACAGTCGGCAGTGACGACATCAAATCGGTTGTCAAATTGTCGAAGGCGCCCGCGTCATCGGCGCGGACGACGACCGATATGGTACAAGACCCGCCTGCGCCGACCGTGCCGCCAGTCAGAGCGACCGACGGGTCCTCGGGCGTCGCGGTGAAGGTCCCGCCGCATGTATTCGAGACCATCGGATCGGCGGCCACGACAATGCCGGGCGGGAATGGGTCGGTGAATTCCAGCGACGTCGCGGCGACCACGTTGCCGGTGTTGTCGATGGTGAAGGTCAGCGTGGTTTCTGCGCCCTGGTTGATGCTGTCCGGCGCGAACACCTTGCTGAAGTCGAGCGTCGCCGGATCGACGATGGTGTCGCCGTCGGTGGCCGAGTTGTTGCCGGTAGCCGGATCGGTGGCCGAGGCCGTCGCCGTCGCCGTATTGGTCAGCGCTCCCGACGCCGTGGCGCTGATGGCACAGGGCACGGTGTAGGTCACCGAAGACCCTACCGGCATCGACAGCGTGTCAGAGAACGCCGCGACTGGGGTGGGGGACGACGACCCGCCGGTGGCGCCGCCGCTTGCCGTCGACGAATAGGTACAGCTGAGTTCGGGCGGGAAAGTGTCACTGACGATCACGCCGGTGTCGACCGAGGGGCCCGCATTGGAGACCACGATCGAGTAGGTGAGCGACCCGCCGGCGCGGGCGGCCGTGGCGCCATCGGTCTTGGTGATCGAGATATCGGCCTCGGGCGCCAGCCGCGTATCGGCGTCGGTCGCCACGTTGTTGCCGTCGTCTGGGTCGAAGACCGAGGGTGACGCCGAGGCGGTGTTCGACAAGGTGCCGGTCGCCGTGGGGTCGATGGTGCAGGTGGCCAGGTAGGTGACCGAAGCGCCCACTGGCAGCGACAGTGTGTCTGAAATGCCGGCCACGGGCGTGGCCGAGGACGAGTTGCCGCTGGCCCCGCCGGATTCGGACGAGCTGTAGCTACAGCTCAACTCGGGCGGGAAGGTATCGTCGACCTCGACGGCCGGGTCGTCGGACGGGCCGGCATTGGCGGCGATGATGGTGTAGACCAGGCCAGCGCCGGGCGTGGCGCTGGTCAGGCCGTCGGTCTTGGTCACGCTGATATCCGCGGAGGGCATCAGCAGCGTATCGGTATCCGCGGCGGTGTTGTTGCCGGGGACAGGGTCGCTCACCGATCCGATGACGCTGGCGGAGTTGTTCAGGGTGCCGGTGGCTGATGCCGCAATGTCACAGGCCACGGTGTAGGTGACCGACCCGCCGGCGGGCAGCGACAGGCCGTCGGCGATGCCCGAGACCGGCGTGCCCGAGGACGAGTTTCCGGTCGCGCCGCCGCCGGCGACAGATCCGTAGGTACAGCTCAGCTCGCTGGGGAAGGTGTCGGCGAAGACCACCGAGGGGTCGTTCGACGGGCCGGCATTGGCGGCGACGATGGTGTAGGTCAGACTGCCGCCGGGTATGGCGCTGGTCACGCCGTCGGTCTTGCTGACGCTCACATCCGCCGAGGGCGTCAGCACCGTGTTGGTATCGGCCGCCGAGTTGTTGGTGGGAACCAAGTCGTTGATCGACGCGGTCGCCGTTGCCGAGTTCGAGAGCGTGCCGGTGGCCGAGGGATCGATGGCGCAGGTCGCGGTGTAGGTGACCGAAGAGCTAGCAGGCAGCGACAGTGTGTCGGTGATGCTCGCGGCCGGGGTGGCTGAGGCCGAATTCCCGGTCGCGCCGCCGGCGGCGACCGAGCTGTACGTGCAGCTTAGATTGCCGGGGAAGGTGTCGTTAAAGGCCACCGAGGGGTCGTCGGACGGACCGGCATTGGCGGCGACGATAGTGTAGATCACGCTGTCGCCCGGCGTGGCGCTGGTGACGCCGTCGTCCTTGCTGACCGAGACGTCCACGGCGGCATTGACGGTCAGATCTGCCATGGCCGGGCTGGCCGAGAACAGCCCCGACGAGGTCAGATCCGAGGTGGTGTTGGTGTAGACGCCCGCCGCCGCCGGCACCGGAACCGTCACGTCGACGATGAAGCTGCACATGCCGCCGCTTGCCGCCAACTCGCCGCCCGAGAACGACAGAACATCGGTGCCGGTGATCGAGGATCCCGGCCCGCAAGGCGTTGCGGGCAGCGAGGTCGCCTCCAACCCGGACAGCACGGCGCCCAGATCGTCGGTGAATGACAGGCCGGTCAGCACGGTCGCGTTGGGGTTGGTGATGGTGAAGGTCAGCGTCGTCGACCCGCCGGGGATCGTCGGACCGCCGAACGACTTCGAAAACGTCGTGCCGACCGTGCTGATGTCCAGCGTGTCGCTCGCCGGGTCGCCGGTCACCGAGAACCCGTTGAGCAGGCCGAAGACGCTGGACGTGGTGTTGGTTTTCGCCCCGGCAGCGGCGCCGCCGGGGATCGTCAGAAGCGTGCGGATGGTGCACGAGGCGCCGGCGGCAAGCGCCACGTCCTCGACGTCGATCAGCGACGTCCCGATGCCCGAAATCGTCGCACTACAGTCGTCCAAAAGAACGCTGGTAAAGATCGTGCCCGTAAGCATCGCGGCCAGATCGTCGGAGAACTCGACGCCGGTGGCGGCCAGGCTGGTGTTTTCGTTGGTCAGCGTGAATTCCAGCGTCACCGTGTCGCCCGGCGCCACCGGATCGTCGGTGAAGCTCTTGGTCAGCGCCAGCTGGGTGCTTTGCACCGTCAGCGAGGCCGAGGCGGCGTCGGCGGTGCCGACCGTGGTGGCCAGCGCGCTGGTGACGTTGGCATAGGTACCGTCGGCGGCCCCGGCGGGCACCGACAGCTCGACCTCGATGGTGCAGGTGGTCAGCGGCGCCAAGTCGAGCCCGGTATAGGTAAGCGAGGTCGTGCCGGTCAGCGCGCCGCCGCATGTGTTGACGCTGGGCCCGCCCGTCGCGGTGATGTCCGGCGTGAGAGGCAGGATCGCCGCGAGCGAGTCAGTGAACGCCGCGATACCGGAATCCATCGCCGTCAGGGTCGGGTGCTGGTTCTCGATGGTGAACCGCAAGATGGTGGTCCCGCCGGCGATCACCGGATTGGTCAGGAACGTCTTGCTGAACGTGACGCCCGCGACCGTCAGCGGCGCGGATGCGATGCCGAAGGTCTCTTCGGTCCCACCCGCGGGCGTGGCGCGCAGGGCCGTGGTGGTGTTGGTGTAGGTGCCCGGCGCGGCCAAGGCCGGGACGGTCACCGGCACGGTGATCGTGCACGAGCCGCCGGCGCTCAACGACCCGCCAGTATAGCTCAGCATCGAGGTGCCGGACAGCACGCCGCCGCAGGTGTTGACCGTCGCCACACCCGCCGTCAGCCCGCTCAGAACCAGGCTCAGATCGTCGGTGAAGTTGATCGCGGTGGCGTCGGTGAAGTCCGACGTGTTGCCGATGACGAAGCTCAGATCGACCGTGCCGCCGGGGGCTGCGTTTTCCGAGAACGCCTTGCTGAAGAGCATGCCGAGCCCACCCGAGACGGTCAGGTAATCACTGTCGCCGGGACCGGTGACGCTGCTGCCGCTGACCGTGCCGGTCACCGAACTCGTGGTGAAAAGGTAGTCGCCGCCGGGCGTGCCGGCAGGGATCGTCACGGTGACGTCGAAGCTGCAGCTCAAGCCCGCCCCAAGGACGCCGTCTTCCAACGACAGAGTGCGCTCGCCGAAGCCGCCGGTCAGCAGCGACAACGTCGACCCGGTGCCGCAGGGGTCCAGCGGCAGCGTGGCGACGACCGAGGTCGCAAGCGGCGGCGCCAGCTCAAGCGTCGCCGCCAGATCCGTCGAGCCCGCGGTCGAGTTGTCCTGGATCGTGAACCGGAACACCACGTCGTCGCCCGGCCCCGGCAAGGGCGGGATCGTGTCGAGAATCTCCAGCGTCAACGCCGGCGCGCCGCCGCCTGCGGGCACGATCAGATCGTCCGTCGCGGGGGTGCCATAGACCATCTCGCCGCCGACGCTGCCAGTCAGGCTCGAGGTCGTGTTGAGGTAGGTTCCGCCGACAGCGCCGGCGGGCACCGTCACGGTGGCTTCGATGATGCAGGTCCCGGCCGGGGCGATCACGCCCCCGGAGAAGCTGATCAAGTTGGTGCCGACCCCCGACACCAGGCCGCCGCAGGAGTTCGACTCCAAGGCGGTGAACAGCAGCCCCGGCAGGGGCGACCCCAACGTCGCGGCCAGGTCGTCGGTGAACGCCACGGCCGTTGCGGCCTCGGTGCGGTTGAAGTTCTCCAGCGTGAACCGAAGCACCGTGTCGTCGCCGGCATTGACGGGGTTGGTGACGAACTCCTTGGAAAGGTTCAGCGGATCGACGGTGACGTTCAACGTGCCGCTGGCCAGGATCGGGTCGCCGAAATCGACCAGCAACTCGGCTGTGTTGATCAGCTCGCCGCCGCCAGTCGCGGTGACGTCGACCGTGACGGTACAGGTGGCGCCCGCGGCCAGCACCTCGAACCCGGGCGACGTGGTCGACCCGTCCGCGTCCAAGACGATGGTGCTCGATCCCGGGGTCGCGGTCAGCGTCGTGCTCGGGAAACCGGCGCTGACGCAGGTTGTGGAGGCATTGGCGGGGCTGGCGATCTCCATGCCCGTGGGCAGGATGTCGGTGAAATCGAGGTTGGCGATCGGCCCTTCGCCGTCTGTATTGTCGATGGTGAAGGTCAGCGTCGAGGTGCCGCCGAGCGAGACGGTATCGGGCGAAAACGACTTGTCGAAGCCGACCGAGCCGTCCAGGACGGTCAGGTCGGCCGCCGCCGAAGTTCCGGGCCCGAGCGACGAGCTGAACGGAAACGCGGCATTGGTGTAAAGCCCCTCATCCGAGGCGGTCACGTTGACGGTGATCACGCAGGACTCGCCGCCGCCCAGTCCGCCGTCGGAAAAGACGATCGAAGTCGCGTCTTCGGGCGCGCTCAGCGTGCTGCCGACACAGGTCGTCGCGGCGGCGCCGTCGGCCACGTCCATGATCCCGGGCGTCGAGGGCAGGGCGTCGGTGAAGGCGATGTCGGAGACCGGCTCGGACGGGTTGGGGTTGGTGATCGTCAGCGTGATCTGCGACACCCCGCCGGGCGCGATCGGATCGGTCGAGAACGCCTTGTCGATCGTCGGCGGTGCCGGCTGCGCCGCGGCGAGGCCACCCGCGACCATCAGGCCGAGCGTTGCGAGGAAGGTCCGAACTGTCCTGGAAAGTCGCATCATGTCCCGTATCCGTTCCGGCATTATCGTTGGGTCTTGTCGAGTCGGTGGGACCGCACCGCCACTCGTAACTCCCAGCGAACACCGGTGGAACTGGCGGAACGACCGCATCCGCCTCGGCAGACCTTTGCCGATTTGGTTGCACAGGCAGTCCAATAAACAAAGCCTGCAGGCGGGAATGCGGGGCTAAAAGGCAGGTTGTGGTGTTTGTCGGTCACAAGCAGTCTGGCCTTAAGGCAAGGCAACCGCTGGGAAAAATGCACTTGCGATACGTCTTTTCCCGCGGCGGGGGCATGTGCATCCTAAGCCGGCAGGAATCCGCGTAGGGCTACCGCGACGCGCCGCCGAGTGGGTGGCAGATTGCGGCGTCTCGGCGGGACCGGCTTGCTTGCCGTCTGGATGGCGGGCCCGTCGCTTTGGTGAAAACTGCCGCGGACGCATGACTGAGTGCCCGCCAACCTGATCGACCGTTCACATTCGCCGCGCCAGTCACAGTCGCGAAATCGAGCTCGGCCCAGATCTGGCAGTAGGTGCTGTGGGCCAATCAGAGCGGCGCCCACCGTCACGGAAGAATCCACTTGTTCTCTGAAGCTCCCGACCGCTATACGCGTCGGCGGAGACGTGGCCGAGTGGTCGAAGGCGCTCCCCTGCTAAGGGAGTAGGCGGGAAACCGTCTCGAGGGTTCGAATCCCTTCGTCTCCGCCATCAAACAATTCTGACCTGAGAACCCCCCTAACACCTTGAAGGGTAAGGTGGTTTCCGGGGTTCGAAGTCCTGTTTTCCGGTCGTAGGAAATGCGGTCGGTAAAGGCCAGTTTCAGCACTGTTCTGCGCAGGGTCAGGTGGCCTGATTCCCAGAGTTTCCAAGGGCTTGCGAGGAACTGGCAGGCGAGTTCGAACAATTCGTCGAAGCTATGCTTGGGATGGATGCCTTTTGCCAGTTTTTCCTCTGCTACAAGCTTCTCGGTTTCGAGCTTGGCAAGGCGTTTCTCATATGCTGCTACGACGGACGGTATGGTGGCGTCGACAATTCGGTCGAGCAGGCCGTCGATTTGCTTTTCGATCTTGGCGATATCGCGTTTCAGAGATGTCACACCAGCCTGTGCCTGCGTCATACGTTGATCCCAGGCGTTTCTGAACATCGCCTTGGTGAGGGTGATCATGCCCTCTGAGGGCTGGAGTTCTTTCAGGAAGCCTGAGAACGCACCTTCCAATTCGTCGCGAGGGATCGACTTCCTATGGCTGTCACAGCCCTTTGTGAAACAGAGATAATACGGGTGCTTCTTGCCGGTCTTGCTCTTTGACCAATTGGCCGTCAGCGGGTTGCCGCAATCGCCGCAGAGGACAAAGCCGCGCAGCGGGAAGTCGGCATTGATGTCCTTCCGGGCCGGAGCACGCTTGCCGCCATCGATACGATCTTGCACGGCCTGCCAGGTTTCCAGCGTAACCAGCCCATCATGGTGGCCCTTGCGCAGTGGCACGTCCCACTCGGGACGCTCGACATAGCCCGCGTATTGAATGCGGCGCATGATGCGAATGACCTTTTCAAAACGGATCGTGCCGTCCGGAAAGTCCTTCGGAAATTCGGGGCAGCCTTCCAGAAAGCGCTTCACCTCGCCCTGGGTTTCGAACCGCCCGGTTGCGAAGCCTTCCAGTGCTTCCTGAATGTAGGACGCAACCGGCTCATCGCGGACGAGCAGGTTTCCGTGGCCGGAGACCTTTTCGTATTTCATGCCGAGCGGGGCGTGGAACACCCAATAACCGTTCATCAGGCGCGCGCGCATTCTGTGTTTCGTTTGCTCCCGGTTCTTCTCTCTTTGGTGCTGAGAGACCGAGGCCATCAGGTTTTCTTTCAGCTTGGCATCGGAACCATCCCCGAACTCGATATTGGGGCTTTCGAGCTTCCCGCCTGCCTCTGAAAGCAGCGCTCTGAGCTGCCAATGCGCGACGACATCCCTCGCGAACCTGTTGATGTCGTCGATGATCACAACGGTTTGCGCTTTGCGTTTTCGCAGGAAGGCCAGCATGGCAGTCATGGCCGGGCGGTCTGCAACGCCCCCGGACATCCGGTCGTGGAAGACCTTGATCACGTCGTGTCCCTGATACCGTGCGTATTCTCGGCAACGGGTTTCCTGGCTGGCAAGCCCGTCGCCTTTGGCCGCCTGCGCCGCCGAGGATATCCGGCAATAGATGACAGCCTCCTGTCTGTTCTCTGTCATTCCGCCGCCTCCCTTCTTGTCTTCGCGTTTTGGTTCGAGTTTAGCACGGCGGCCTCCAGCACGGCCCTCAGATCGATGGTTTCTCCACAGATTTCTGCCGTCGGATTGAGGTGGAAGCCCAGATCGACAAAGCCCATGACAATCGCCCAGAGCGACTCGATGAACTCACGCTTTTGATCTTCTGAGAGTTCGCTGTCCGCCAAATAGGGCAGCCAGTCCTCCCAGTCGAAGCGGAGGGCCAGCGCCCCTTGAGCGGGTTTTTCAATCGGTCTTTGCTCGGTCATCAAATGCCTCATGTCATCAATCTTGCGTGCAAAATGCCTGGTCGTTACACCAAGCTGTGGTTCGCGCGCAAGAAAAATTCTTCAATCATACCAGCGTATTACCTCGCGGGTCCCATCTGCCGGTTCGCTTGACGCGCCCTGGGATTTTTAGCCCGGCGCGCGGTGTTCTCGGCTTCGCGCACCGGCTTATGGTGTTGTTCTTCCAACGCCTTGCCGGTTTCGTAGAGATCGCGGTTCCGGGCTTTCTGAAACGCATCCTTCATCATTGATTTTGCGCCCGTCTCGGTGATCCCGTGCTGGCGCGCCATATCGACGGCAGCGGCATCAAAGGCCTTGTAAAAGGGCATCGTGTCGCCGTCGCTGATCAGGGTTTCAACCGTGCCCGCGTAGTAGAGTGCTTGGTCGCCTCCCGCTTCACGCAGTATGGTTTCCCGGTCGTGCAATCCGTCCAGGGTCTGCCTCATGGTTTCGCCGTAGCGCGCCTCATACTGATCGCGTAGGACCAGTTCAGCCTGTTCTTTGGAAATCTTCTGGCCGAGCGCAAAGGCAATTGACTGATGGTCGAGCTTTTCGGCGAACTTGCCGGATTTCTGGATACCACGGCGCAAAATACCGGCCATGTCCCAAGTCTCATCAAACTGGCTGTCGGTCATCCGCTGAGCATGCGGCGCGGTGCGCGCCTCCATACGTTTCGGGTCTGCAAATTCGGTGGTCATTTTCTTTCCTTCCTTTCTGTCGTTGATCCTTCGGTCATAATTGCTGCCCTAATTGGCGATTTTGGCGCGTCGGATTGATCATTCGCGGGCAATCACCTCTCGGGCATGCGACGGTCCCGGCCACTTCGGCGATCCGTCGTTCTCTTGAACTCTTTCGTTGGACCGCCTCTAAAGTGTTCACGGGCGCGGATGCTTTCCTCGATGTCCTCATAGCCAGTTATTTCGTCGTTCAGGATTGCAAGCAGGGTCCGTTCATGGTCATCGCGAACCTTGGTCTGAGCCAGCCGGTTGATCCTGTCGCCGTCGAACCTGTCGGTGCCGACCGGTGTCGGGTGTTCGTGAGTGAGCGACCCGGCCTTGCGCAGAAGTTCTTCTCGCGCCTTGCCGACGCGCAGCACATAGTCGGTTTTGTAGCTTTCGTTTTCTTCGGCGGTGCGTGCGATGGCCCTTTCCGAATTCGCCCGGAACCGACGCCAATCCACGTCATGCTGTAGCATCCGGATGGTCTTTTCCTTGATTGCGCCACAATACATCTCCTGCATCGCACGTTCGGTGGCGAAACTCATTGCCCAGCCCTCCTAACCTCGAAAATTTGCGTTTCAAAACAATGGTGTGGTATTCTGTTATGATGGTTATTTTTGAAGACATTGAAGACGTTGCGGACTGGCTGGAACCGAAGGATTACCCCGGATTTTGGGAAGCCATTGCACCCTACCGGGTCTTTGCGAGTGGCGACCGGGCGCATTGCGACGGGTTGATCGCCGACGGCAAGATCGAGCAAGACCTGATCCTCGACTGCCTGAAGGCCAAGGCGCGGGTTGAATTGACGCGCAAGCTTGGTCTCAGACCGCGCATCCCGGAGCCTGTAGAGGCGCAATACATCCGTTCGGTACACTGATCCGGTCATGATGCACCTCCGGCCCAGAAGACCCGTATCCAGCCACAGCGCCCACCTCTGGCGGGAACGGTGACCGTGTCGCGGAAATTCGTGAAGGTGCAGCTGGTGTAGTACCGGGTGGCAAATGGATTGTATGGATCGCCATTGTTGAGGAATTCGTAGTTCCTGATGACGTAAAGCGATCCGGCGCCGTTCCAGAGCAACAGCACAACGGCCAATGGCACCACCCAGAGGAAGAAACGGACAAACCTCATGTTTCGCCCTCCCGTCCGGTGGGCAATGTCACTTTCGGGTCCGGCTCTAGCCGCCCGCGCTCTACGTGATTATCCGACAGCATGAAGCATGTCGGCGCGATCTGGTTCTGGCAGACCTTGGGCCGGACGAATGTGCCGACTCCGGCCACCTGGATCACCTGATCGGACCGCTTCATGTTCATTAGACCGTCAACCGTCAGGCGCGATTGCTTGCCGGTGTTGATCGTGTTGGAGAACTCGGTCTTGTCCGAATTCAGCCCGACCGTGTTGCTAACCGTCTTTTCCTCTCCGGCGGCTTTGACGATGCGCTCGGCCTCCTCCGGGGTGGCCACCTGCAGGTACTGTTTGACCCGGCAGTTCTCCTCGGCCATAGCGAATACTTTTTCGCCGTAACGCTTGATAAAGGCGGCTCTGGAGACCCCGGCCAGCAGGATGCGCCCGCCGGTGCCGCGTATGGTATTCAGATCGCGGAAAAACGGATGGAAAGGCCCTGACGGCGCTTCGTCGACGATAAAATCCGAGCGGCCATATTTGCCGGTCAACTGTAGGCCCAAGAGCGTGTTGAAGTGCACGGCGGAATAGGTGCCGATCTGTTCGATGAAGCGCGCGGGCGTGACGGAACACACGATCCAGTTGTCCGCTATGAGTTCTTCGTGCGTGACATCCGCGCAGAACCCAGCCTCATGCAGAGGACCTTCGTCGAAGAGGTCCAGTGCGGAGATCGCGGCCCCCATGTGCTGGAAATGATGCTCGGGATTGCGCTCACGCATTTCGCGGATTTGCGAGGCCACTGCGCGAAGTGGACGTTCTTCCGCTTCTTCGGCTGCGATGTCGGTCATCTTGTCGAAGATGTGGGTGTCCGTGATGATGCCTGCCAATCCGCCCAGCGTGCAGAGTGCCGAGCTTCGTTTCAGCAGCGTGAGTAGACCGAACTTGAGCCTCAGGCGCGGTTCTTCGCGCCAATAGAAATTCCGTTGGTCATTATCAGGCTCTGGCACAAGCGTCTGCGTCACACCCTTGATCAGGAAAGGCAGGCCCGGATCGCCTTGCTGATAGGCCGTCACCAGGCCGGAGAGTTCGTTGACCCTGATCTTGTGGGGGAAATCTTCCCCAAGCGCATTGAACGGATCAATGGCTCCAAACTTGCGGCCCAGTTTCTTGGCCATGTCGCCGATCTGGCTGGCGATCTCGCCGTTCTTGGCGTCATTGAGGATCAGGCCACGATCTCGATCCGCGATCATCGCCTGTACCGCAGGCACAATGGCGCAGGTGGTCTTGCCGGACCCGATGCCGCCGATGACCAGGCCGGAGGAGGTGTTGTCCGGCTCCATGATCTCGCCGCCATCCTCCTCAAGGCCGAGAATTCGGCGGATTTCGAGGTTTACGCTCATCGCTTCATGCCCGCATCGCGCAACACATCCGTCGACACCGGACGGGAGAGCTTCGTCTCCACAGCGTCCTTGGTTTGGCTCTCCACCGTGCGCTTGCGCGCCAGGCCCCGAAGCATCTCGCGGAAACCGTCGATAGCTAGGGCGACAGAGGCACCAACAAGGCAGATGCTGATCAACCCAAAGCCGTACCACTCAGGGCTGTCCGGCCAGAGCTGCCGGGCGACGACCACGAAGAGGGCCGCGAGGAGCAACCGCGCGTTCACCGCGATCACCGACCCAAGTTCCGACCAGCCCGATACGGTGGGGGCTGGATGCGACCGCTTTTGGAATGTCATGTCTGTCTCCCTAGACACTGAGCACATCGCTGGTTCGGAGTTCATGTCCTGGTCTCATGACCTGTCCTCTTTGCGGGCGACGTGGATGGCGGCGGCGGTTTCCCTGCGCAGGCGGTTGAGATGGCGATAGGAGCCATAGAGCGCGGTGCCGAGATCGAGCCCGCGCAGATCGCGGCTCAAGAGCTGAAGCCGCCCGAGCCAGAGGCTAACCCCAGTCAGCGCGGTACAAATCCCGCCCAGGATTGCCCATTCGTGGGCAAACAGAAGGTCGTGGAAGGCCGCGCCGAATCCGGCCAGCAAAGCGGCGATGGAGAGCCCTGCGCCCAGGAACGGGCGGCGGGCCGATATCGCCGTGATATTTTGCAGCATATAAGTGTCGTTCTGCGTCTCGACGCCGCCTGCGACGAAGCGGTAGGTGCCAAAGATCATCGTTCAGCCCTCCGGTTTCATCGCGCAAGCGGATTGGTGCAGCGCCTGGGTCAGATCGGCGGTCAACGCCTCGGTGCCTTTGCCGAAAACCCGCAGCGATCCGGCATAAAGCCCCCAGCGGAGCCTGTCGGAGGCCACCACCGAGGCGGCGCATCTGCATCTTGTCTCGGAACGTTCAGCCGACCGCTCCAAGCGGCGATTGGCGGCTTCTCTGGCAGCCTCTTCGGCGCGGGCGACCGGGTCCAACTCGGCTGCTAGGTCGGACAGGCCGTCGATGAACGCGCCCATGGCCCCGTCGCACGATCCGAGGCGCTGTGACGGCGCAACAAGACCTTCTGCGATACCCAGTAGCGTTTCACAGCCGACTTTTGGCGTCTGGCGCACAACGGGCTTCATCGCCTCGATCTCTGCGGCAATCTCGGTCTCGCAGATTTGGCTCCAGCCAAGCTGTTTCATGGACCTGTCTGCAACCATCGGCCCCAGCGCCAGAGCCGATATGGCACCCCAGAACGCCGCGCCGAACAGAACCTGGCCTGAGACAGGCAATGTGTTGATATCAATCGGCATCTTGTTTCCTCCTCAACACTTGGATTTGCCGTTCGGACGGCGTGGTTTGCGATGTGGAAGCGGCGGTGCTGGTTTCGGATCGTCCTCGGCCCTGCCCTGTGACGAGGCGTCATCGGCCGCATCGCTTGAAGGGTCTTCTGGCGGTGCCAGACGGCGGACATCCATGGCCTTGAGACCGGTCAGAACGTCGGTGTCGGTCTGCACCCGCGGTTTGCGCACCCGCGCCGGGGGCGGCGAGACGCTTGCAACCGTCCAAAGCGTCAGCATGAAGAGCAGCACCGGGAAAATCAGATCGACGGCAAAGGTCAAAAGGAAGATCGGCGCGTATTTCCCCATATAGTGGAAGGTGTCGAGCGATCCGGGCTTTTCCGGGAACTCCGGCGGTGGGCCCGCCACACCGCGCTGCTCGGCCAGAAGCACCGTCAGACCGCTGGAATAGCCGCTCAGGTCGCGGTTGATCCGGGCGTTGGCCTCTTCGCGGTCCGGGATCAGGACGCCGTCATTCAGCTCTCCGGCATAGGATTGTACGACCGAGACCGGGATGGCTCGTTCCAGCTCCGCCAGCAGGCTGAGCATCTGGCTATGCTGACGGCGCAGGGCGGCCCGCCGCTCCCAGATGCTGGTACTCTCATCGGCCAGTGTCGGGGCCATGTCCTCGCGGAGCGTATTGATATCGTCCAAAACGCCCTGCCGGACACCGAGGCTGCCGGTGATGACCGTGGCCAATCCATTGGCCCGGGTCGCCAATGCGTCAAGCGCCTGGGCAATCGGGCCATAGCCGGTGTCTGCCTCGCGAAGATGCTTGGCCTGCAGGTCCTCGGCTATCGACTGCATGGCCGGGACGAGGTCTTTGGCCTTGTCCGCCACCGCGACCCGTCCGATGGCATAATCGCTGAACGCATCCTGATGGTCGGTCAATTCCGCCTCGACGACGGAGGGCATCACATATCCCGGCGCGGTGGTCAGAAAAAACGCCGTGCCGATGAGCAGGATGGCCGTCAGACAAACCACCGGCGCCGCACGGCGACCTCTGGTATAGAGCGGGATGCCCTTGTCGATGGAAAGCCGGAGGATGCCATAGCTCGCGGCATAGGCAGCGGCGCAAATGATCAAGAGCTTGACCCAACCGGCGATCCCGCCCGAGGCCGTGCCCATCTGGTGCAGGCCAAAGCCGAGCATCGCAACCGCCAAGAGCGGCAGACCGGCCATGCAGGCCAACAGATACCAATCTCGCTTGCGCTCCGGCGCGGTGCCCGACGTATTTTGAGTGTTCATCTTGAATTCCTCTCTCATTGGGACGTCATGATCAGGCTGCAGATGCCGCAGGCGATCTTGGCCGACGGCTTGGCCCAGGCGTTCAGGGCGCAGCTCGGGCAGGTGAACTTGATCCGGTCTTTCTTGGCGGGTTTGACGTTGCCCGTAGTGCCGAGATGACTGCATGCGCCGTCGTCGCTGCCGGAATGGGTCGTACGAACCGCAATGTTGTCGCCCCAAATGAGCTTGAACCCAGAAGCGAGCAGTTCCGTGCAGACCCTTTCGAACAACCCACCTTCGATGACGTATTCCATCATCTGGTATCCGGTCTGCTTGCCGCCCGGTTTCCCGGTGTTTGAGGGCATCAGACCGATTTGACGCATGACTGCGCCCCAGTGCTTGTCGTGATAGCCCGTGCTCGATTTGCGGCCATTCCGATTCAGCGGCCCGAAGAAATACCTAGCGACATGCGCTTGCTCGTGCGCCATTGTCTTGAAGGCCTCGAGGTCACCGAAGACGCTCAGATAGGTCGGATTGAGCGCCAGTTCCGGGACCAACTTGCCATCGAGATTGCGAAAGCGATCAGGTGCGAAGTAGCCGAAGCATCGCGGCTTGCGGGTGTACACCACCATGCAATGCGGCAGCTTGCCGTCGAACAACCGGTCGTTCAGGTAATTGTAGAGAAACTGCAACTCGGCACTCGCCTGCAACGACGGCGGCAGCGCGTTGTTTGGCTCACCACCTTGATCATTTTGGGATTGCATCGGACGATCCAATCCCAGCGAGCGAGGGGATGCGATTGGATCAGGCATGGCCATTCGCCATCACCGCGATTGACCGCTCCTCAGATTCGGATCGTGCGAACAATCTCCAACTCTTGCGATTGGCTGGGACTTCCATCATCGAATTACCCCCTTTGAAGCCATCGCAGTTTTGCGATGTTGACGTTCTTAGGGGGTCTCCCGGCGTAGCCCGTGGTAGCCGTGCCAGTAATCGACAGTAATCAGGATACTTCAGGCCCCAAGCATTTTCCCTTCGACAGAAAAATGTGATATACTTTTGTTTTTTAACAATTTTCTGGGAGGATCATGCAAAAAACAACATACCATGTAGAAATTGAAATTGATGAAACTAGCGGAGAAGTCATCTCTGAAACTTGGCGGAATGGGGACGGACAGTTGGATCGACCAAATGGCCCAGCAGTTGTCTCCAAACTCGAAAATCAACAGATGGAGTACAGGGCTTGGTACCAACGCGGTAAGCTCAGCAGAACCGACGGGGGCCCGGCTTCCATCCATCTCGACCTTTCGTCAGGGAAGCCACTGCAACAGATTTGGGCTAGCAATGATGAAAAGCACCGCGAGGGTGGCGAGCCCGCGGTGATAAAGTACAGACGCAATTCAGACGAACCAGAGGCCGTTGAATATTGGCGTAACGGGAGGCAGTATACGCCCAAACCATAGAATGTAAGACATTCAGGAGACGTGGTTCGCTAACGGTTCGCCCGATGAAGGAAAATCAGGTTTGGATTTGCTCCCTCAATACCGCCGATTCAGGGACGACATTGACCCCATTATTCGAACTCAAGCGTTATCAGTTCAGGATGTGAAATTTGCTATCGGCGAGGCTGTTCACGAGGCGCTGAAAGATAACGACGCAAAGAACCATTTTGTGGTCGAGGTTCAAAATCTTACTGGAGAACGCCCCAGTCGTGCGGTGGTTACTGAAGACTACGGGGCCAATTTAATTGACAATCTCAGGTCCGAAAAAAAACGCTCCGGCTCAACGAGGATGGCCTACGCGTTGTATTTCACACTGCATGCCAAATCCAATCCTCTTCAGCCGCAGTATGCCCTAGCCGCGCTCAAGTTAGACAATAGATTGCTGGGCCTCAAAAGGGGGTTCGAAGACAAATTCAAATGGATTCCGACTGATCAATTAGAGGAAACAAGCTCGTCGTGGCGCCGGTTCGTCGAAAAACATGGGAGTTTTAGAAGTGTAGAAGTTGTTCACGAGGGAACGCGACAAGATCGAGAACGCAACATCTCGGACATTGCTCCGCAACAACCCAAGCGGATCACGCCCGTGGCAATCGGACAGAGGTATTTCTTCCGTTTACGTCCCAAGTGGGCTGGCGTTGGTTTGGTTTTTCAAGTTCAAAATGAGAAAACATACCCGTTGCGAAGTCGGCCAAACTCGTTTTCCTGGGAATTTGAAACTAACAAGTTCGCAAGTTTCCCACCGCCTACAGAAAGTGAGCCAGAGTATCTGGTTGAAAGTGGGCCTCCGGGTCTTTCGCAGTTCATGTTTTTGAATGTGGCCAAGCCGTACTCAGACATATCGCTTACCGCGACCCGCGAGTTCGATGCTGCAACGGAAGCGCAGATGAGAATTTTGAACTTTTTATCTAAGAACCTCCTGGAACGTTCCGCAGAGTTCGAACTTTTGTGCATACATCTGCTTTTTGTGAATGAATAAGACTTCTTATTTCTGTCTGATATATTTACTTGTTCCATCATCCTCTATGAGCAACGTAAGAAAGCGTACGAGATATTCCTCATGTGCTTTCCGGTCTTGACTGCCCCGCTCCGGCACGTCGGGCCAGTTCACTCGGCGTAGCATTTGATTGGAAACCCTTCCGTCTGACTCAAATATTGTAGACATTGGGTGATTGCCTACAAGATCAACCTGTGCACGGCGACGAGCGACGTAACGCATGTATTTATTCAGAACGCTGTCATCGAAATACGACTCATATATAGAAGGGAATAAGCCATCGCTTCTCTGGGTGCACTTCATGAAGTAATGAATTTCATTGAGCGCTGCATCGACGTGCTCAAGCTTCATCACCGCGTCGATAGCGTAGGAATAGTAGGTGCATTGAAAGTTGCATAGGCGGATAATTTCTTTTGGGTGCTTCTTGGTTGTAGTCCCGCAAATCATTCGATCTGAATACAGAGATGACAAAACTATGCACTGGCTGGTTGAAATCAGTTTCATAGCCGCCTTGAGTCGTTGCCTCAGAGGAATGTCCACCGTATCCCAGCTTCCTGTCTTCTTCATTATTCTTCGTAGCCAAATGTCATCCCAAATTGACGATTTAATCATTATGTCTGTTGCCAAGCAGTCGGCATCTAATTCTAACATGTACTCAAGATAGACCGGGATCGGAGTGGCGCTCAGGTTGTCCGTGCCTTGCCTACTTCGGTTCGACAAGTTAGACGCGGGTCTAGAGTCATAAATCGTCCACCCACTTCGAAAATGATCTCCGATAACGTGAGAAACTTCGTGTAGAACACAGAATTGGATTGCACGTTCGAAAACCCAAGAGTGAAATTCTTGGCCCCCTTCAGGGACGGTGAAAAAAAATCCCTCTGTTTCCATTGCGCCCGTCGAATTGTCGAAGTCGAATCCAAGCTCTTGTACGTTTTTCATCTCCTCTAACAACGAGATGGCATGCCCCTTAGGAATCCCTGGCTGACCCAAAAAATAATACGCGGTGGTCAGATTCCAAATCCGATGGACCAATCCCATACTAACGGAAACGACGAAGCCCTCATCAACTTGGCGCACTCCAGCATTTACAGAAACATCCTGAGAAATATTGAGGAATATTACTGGTATTTTCTGCGGTTCGACCGTTGCTCGCCAAAAACCGTTCAACATTTGGGAAAGATGAGCGAGAGCAACATGCGCAATTTCAAGTGGCCCTTCTACTTTGCCGCTCGTGATTGCCGAGTGAGGGCGCATCGTTCGATTGAAAATCTCAGATTCAATCTCAATCACTGCTTCGTACTTCCTTGAAGATTTGACCACTCATTCGCGCCACGGCAACTATCTCGGCCTCAAACCGACATGTAGCGATTTGCGCAAACGATGCAATTTCTCGTCAGCTATTCGAATGCGAAAATGGCGGCTGGGTCAAAAGCAAAGGCAAAGGCAAAGGCAAAGGCAAGATGTGCGGGGGCAGACCCCGCCACTTGGCAAAGGAGACGCTGCGCTCTCCCGTTGCATCCCTCTAGCGCCTGAGGTTACCCGACAATGCCCCGAACGGCGGCAGCTCATCGCTAAGCGAGCGCTGACACGATCTTTGCCGATTACTGGGCCGCGGTTGCTATCGTCGCGGTGACGTGCGGGATTACCCGGATCGTGGGCCCGCCCTTTTTTTCTGTCCTCAAACTTGCTGAATTCATCTTGGTATTTCAAGTCGAAACGCGATGATGGTATCATACAATATTGTGTAGCGATGCGCCGGAAAAGCACCAATGGTTGACAAACTCGATAGACACCTTGAGGACATCCGAACCGCGCTCCTGGGCCTCAAAGCCGAAGGGTCGTCAGGTTTTGAAGGGATGTTGCGCTTGGCGCTAACCAAGCTAACCGGCATCCCCTTTCGGCTGGCCGCTAGCGGGTTGCAGGGTGGAGTCGACGGCGAAAGCGCATTTCTGGACGACGCCGTAAGCTTTGAGGCCAAGCGCTACGCTAGCAACATTGGCCGGGAGGCGGTCATCACAAAAATCGCCGATTTTGCACGCCGAGATACCGCCGCGGACCGCCTTTGGGTTCTTGGGGCAACGACTGAGGTTCCCGCCCTTATTTCGGAGGCCGTCCGTCAAGATGGGGACCGAAATGCCATCTCCACCCTCATTGTGGATTGGACCGGGCCCTCCATACCTCTTCTTGCTGTTGCGGTAGTCGCCGCTGGCGATGATGGCATTGAATTTCTGTCAAAAAATTTCGACCCCAAAACAGGGCAGAAGACGGTAAGCCGAGAAGAGCTAGGGGCAGCTTACTTCGCAGTTTCTAAGCATTCTGAATTCGCTGATCTCTATTTGCGACTGAGATCGAACCTTGACGGTTCAAAGCTGGCGCTCCGTCGTGCCGCCGAGCGAAATTTTCAGTGGCGCCAGAAGACATTCGGTTCCGCGTTGGAGTCGCGAAATCGCTTAGGGCAGTCCTTAGCGGTCTTGGAATATGTGGATTTGCCGAGGCTCCGTACGGATATTCGGAGCGCACTGTCTAAAAAACTAGCGTCCAAAACGGACATCGTTCTGCTCGGCGACGAGGGGCATGGCAAGTCGTGGCTTTCGGCACAGATATGTGCAGAGAGCAAAGGGGTGGCGCTGTTTGCTAGCGCCGAACGCTTCGATGGTGTGGCCTACGATGACCTGGACGATTTGCTTATTGAACTGCTAATCAAGCAGGCGGGTGATGCTTCCGACGAGGCGCTCAAGCAACGCTGGCGCCACCGACTACAAACTTGGAAATCTGCGCCGCCCAGCGAGCCGATTTTGGTGGTAGTTGACGGTATCAACCAAAGGCAGAAATTTCGATGGGACCGTTTGCTCAATGGCCTGCAGAGCATTTTGTACGGCATTGGGGGAAGCCTAATCATAACAGTTCGACCTCAATACTGGGTCAAGGCTGTGTCGCGCGGTATCGCCTTCAAGCCTGAGACCATCAAAGTTCCCCAATGGGCGCCACCCGAACGCGACAAGCTGCTTGATTATTACGGCGTTGATCTTGATTGGCTTGATGACAGCACCCTCGGTACACTGCGAAACCCAAGGCTGCTTTGCGTTGCTGTTTCAACTCTGCCGCACAATGAGGCGGCAGTTTGGAAAGGGCTCACAACGGACCGTTTACTTATGGAGCATCTTCGCGCTTCCCAGCTTGACAGCTTTGAGGATAACGAGACGTTTTCCACACTTGCCAAGCGTCTCAGCGACCATGCGAAGCAGGTACTTGATCATGCTCGATCTTCAGGCAGTGAGCCTCCCCAAGGTTTTCAGGCGGACTCGCAGGCTGTGATCGAGACAAGATTTTTCCGACCCGTCGAAGGACCCGGTGATCTTTATAAACTCCGCGAGGATGGGCTAACGCTCGCTCTCGGTTTCACGCTTGTTGATCAACTTTGGCAGGCGCACCGAGCGGGGCGCAATTTGTCAGAGCGCGTTGTGCAACTGGTCGAACCGATCAACGCGATGGATCGGACGGCAGATGTGATTTTTTCCGCTCTGCTTGTCTGTTCGCTCGATGAAGACATCCGTTTCGACAAAGAAATTTTTGCCGCTCTCCTTGATGCCTTTGCCAACCTGCAGAACGTCGCTGACCAGCGATTTGAAGAGTTCATTGAAATCATCAAGCACCAACCGACCGCGTTTTTTGATGTATTAAAGGGACTTTGTCTTGAGCGGGGTCAAAGGATCAATCAGGATTGGTTCCGCCACGCCGCCTTCGAAATCGCGTCTACTGATGCGGGGTGGAAGGCCGCGGAAAGCGCAATCCACCAGTGGCTGCGATGTTACAACAAGGACCCGGTCGAACAGTCAAACAGGTACAGTCGGCAAAACGAAGCCGAGTACCAGGAGCGGCTCCAAAGGACCCGCGAGGAGATCAATCAAGCCCTGGAAACTCTGTCCGCCTTCGAGAGCCAGTTACTTGAGAAAATGACCGAAGTGCCGGAAGAGCCCGATGGGCTATTCACGCTTGCGCTTGAACTGTTGGCGGGACGGGAATTGGCACCCTTCGCTGAGAGTTTCGTCGCCATGGGCTTGGCGTTTGGTTTGGATACCAGCCTTTATTCCGCACGGAAAGCGTTCCGGCAGCTCACGACCTTCAACAAAGTCGATCGTGCCGAAATGAAAAATTCCTTCGTTGAGGCTGTGGAGCCGCTTCGATCGCCGGATACCTCGCCTGGGGGAAAATGGACGCTTGTACGAATGCTCTATGCAAGCGGCGATGAAGCCGCCGCACGCGAGGCCAAACAGATAGCGGAGGAGCTTCGCAAAGACTGGCCGTTTTTTGACATGCCAGCACCGAACGAATGGCGCCAGGTCGATGCGGCTGATCCAAACGCTGCCCCGCCGGTGGACTTGCAATCGGGCATCAGCCGGTTCGAGGTACTGGAAGCAAGTTCGGTCAAGCGAACCATGTCCTTCGGTTCGGAAGACCACGACTTCAAGGATTTTCTGCCGATCGCGTGTCGGTTCAACGCTCAGGTCGCAATTGACAAAACACGCTGCATTCTTGACGAGTTCATGACGCGCGAGGGATTGCCGCTTCGCCAAGCCATATTGAATTGCGAAGAGCATCTACCATTGATCAGCGCCGAGCTGGCAAGGAACTTCGCCGAGCGAGTGCGAACCAGCGATGTCATCGCTTCAATTTCAGAGGGCGACCAAAACATCTGCCGGATGTTTGCGTTCTACTATTCGGTCGGGCAGCTTTCTGCGGACGAGCAACTCGAATGTATGACTTCAAATGATTTTGGGCCGGACTATCTTCTCGCAACAATTCCTAGCCTGAAACCTCAATCGACACGGGCTATCACAACTGCACTGAAATCCGCCCAAAAGGGAGATGACGAAGGCGCCGCCTACGGGGCGCTCGCCGCGGCACTCCACGGGGGTGTGGAAGTTTCGGCAGAGCTGGAAGACCTCGTTCTTTGCCATCGCATTGCAACGTTGTCCAAGCTTCGTGCTGCCTGCTTCGAATTGGCCATCGACAAAAATCTGGCGAAGGTTCGCCTCGCCCACGTTGACGGTGTTTGGACAGCTCAATCAGCCGATGCAAATACCTTTGAGTCCTGGTTTGGATCGATGCTTTTGGTCGAGGCTTGCGCCCTCGGCGAGTTACCAATCGAAGATCTTCTAAATCGTATCGATCAGAAAACATGGTTTGCGGCAGCCCGGCGTTTGGGAACCGAATTCGCGGAGCCCATGGCGAAGTGTTTCTTGCAGCGCCTTAGCGGCGGGGTAAAGGCGGCTGACAAATTGTCGCCGCCCCCTGCAGACCTGACACTTACGACCGCAGAACCGGCACCATACCCCTTCTGGTCGGCGGATGAGACGAATCGTGATGAGGGACGCTTCCCTAGACAGAAAAGTCTAAAAGAGATTTTGGCGGTCGATGACAATTTTGACGAACGGCGCGATCAATTGCGCGCAATCACACAGGCGTTTTTCGACGAACTGAAGGATGCGGACGCGCAGACCCTTGTCCATAGAATTACCTTTGACGAAGTTCGGCATCTTACTGCGATGGTTCCGTCTCTCTTGTCCGATCTGGTTGGACTCATCGAAGGTGCTCGCAAGGCGCAATTTTTCTGGCTTAAGAATCTGGCCTTAGTCGTGGCCAGACTGATTTCTGAAAACGATCCAGAAAAGGCCGTCAGTTTCATTGAACGTGCAATCGCATCTCAAGGCTTCGTTACGCAGGCTCTCGGCGACGACCTAACACTTGAACATGAAGCCATTTGGGGGAGTTCGCCGAGCGAGCCAATGCATAAGCTTTGGCGCAGGCGCCTCTTGTGTGCAAAGAACGATGCGATACTCGCCAGGGAGGTTCTGGCGGCAGAACGTTTTGGTGCGAGCGCGTTCATCGATGATTTGGCGCGCGAACTTGCGTCAAGTCATGACGGACTGGACCACGCCTATGCGGCTACTATTGCGGGTTTTTCCCGCGAAAGTGGACGCATGATTGATGTCATCGAGAAGCACGCAGAAGACGAAGGAATCTCAGGTGATGCATCGAAGCGGGCTTTATCCTCTCACCGTTCGAACCGATGGGCGCAGGAATGGGTCGAAAAAATGTGGGATGCTTCAACACCCGATGAATTCTGGCGATGCATGGTGATCGGGAAAACCTGCATGGACGCCAGGGTATCATCTGCGCCAAAGACTGGATCGACCTGGGCACATTTTGCCCCTGTGTTTCGCAGTGTGCGTAAGGAAGCGCTCAAGGCGAAAGTCAGAGACCGTGAGAAAAAACTCGTCGGTCAAGAAGTCCCTGATGAAGTATTCATCGCAGTCGCAGCATGAGTATCGGCAACCTCAGAGAATTGGGTTGGCAAGGCATCCCCAAAGGGTTTTCTCAGGGCGAAAAGCCAACCTCGCAGACGCGAAAAAGATCGGGCGATGCAAACTGGCCAAATGTCTGATTCTGCGCGCCATAGAGCAATTTGGAACCAGCACCGAGTTCCCGTTGTCTTAAGGCGGGCCGGTAAGGGGCAGAAACTCCGCCTGCGCCTGCCGTATGCCGACGACAACCGGCAGTGGCTCCAGAATGGGCGCCGGATCAAGCCGGTCTGGGTGTCCGAAGGTCAATACTGGGAAATGCCGAAGGCCTGGTTCAACGACTTCGTCAACCGTGCTTTGAATAGGTTTGGCTGTGTGTACATTTTTCAGCCGTACCGAGAGCAGGAGAAGTGCGCGCGTGCTTGCCAGGAGGCAATGGGACATGAATGTCAGTGTTCGTGTATGGGAGCCAACCACGGCACAGGAAACGACAGTAGCTGGTTTGAGGTCTCAGAAACGTTTTCCTTTCGGTGGGGACCACAGATTTTGGCCTGCCGCTTGTTAGTTGCCAGGTAGTTCATCAAAGAGATTACTGTCCGGGCGGGCTGTCGTGTACCGAGCCAGGTTATCTGTCTCGGCCTTCCGGCTTCCATCCCTGACAGGTAGTATCGTGGCGGCAGGACCGCCGATTTGTTGTTCCGGGGTGCCCGGCTTAGAACCCATCCTTCCAGCTTGCATCAAATCCGGTGACGCTTTTGCTGTGCGTCAATCTTCTTCCGCCGCAAGCGGTCTCCCGAGAAGAGGATGGACCCCTCCCCGGAGTTTGATCTCCCGTCCAATCCGCGCCTCGCAGGCTCGGTGCGGATTCCAGAGTTGGACGCTCGCCGCTGGGCAGGGGTTCAAGCGCGAGGTTGATTGATCGGCTTCGCCTTTGATCCAAGTAAAGCGAGGACGATATGACGATCACATTGTTTGCACAGCCCTACGACATCTGCGCGACGGGCTTCTTTTTCATCAGTGCCGAGGAGTATGACGAGAAGGCAAAGACGCTGACCAACGCCCATGGCGATCCGGTCGAGGAGTTTGAAATCCAGTTCATCGACGGCGCGCAGATCGATTGCGAAATGGCCAAGGCGGTTGGCATCAACCAAGCGAATTTCCGGCGACTGTTGCAGATGTTCGAAGAATGGGATGACCACGAGAAGATCAAGCTTGCCATCGCGGTCGGTGAATGCGGCTATGCGTTCGATCTGGACGGCGATGACATCGACCTGCTGGATGTCGATATCTACGAGGAAGAAAGCCTCAGGGTTTTGGCGATCAGGTTTGTCGAGGACGGTCTGTTCGACGACATCCCTGAGCATCTGCAATCCTATATCGACCATGACGCCATCGCCCGTGATCTGGGCGTGGACTACACCGAAACCGTGATCGCCGGAGCACGGCTGGTCTATCGGTGCGGGTGATGAGGCGAATATGTGCATTCTCACCCATGGAGGATATTCGGCGGGGCACCCTTGATACTATCTGCTTGGCGGCGACATCCCGACGATCAGGGCCATTCGGGCTTGTGTGGTCGTCAGCGACTATCGCGGTTATCTGGCGGATAGGATTCAGGGGGCGGGCAACAAGCCGGAACCGGAGCGGACAGAGGCGCTGAACGCGTTGCGGGCCAACATCGACGCCACCATGCGCGAGGACATTTCCCAATATCGGAAATATGCACGGGACTTACGGAGATATCGGGACATACACACAGGCGCCACGCCGCAGGTCTGCGCCGACATCCACACAGCGATTTGCACCAAGTTCAACCATATCTATAACGGGTTCGCGAACTTGCGGACGCTGGATCGCCTGCCGGTACAGGGCGACCTGTTCGAATTGCTTTGACCCTATTCCTCAGGGAACAGTCCCGGCATCCAGCGCCCGGCCAGCTTGGCGGGAAAGGCCAGCTTGAGCGGTGCGCGGGTGCTGGTTGAGGACAGCGCCCCAACCTCCAGCAACGCAGATGTGACGCGTCGCACGCTGCGTTCAGTGAGGCCGAGCAGATCGACTGCCTCGGCGCGTGTCAGTTCTCCTTGCATGGTGACGGCGCGCAGGATCACGTCGGACTTCGACGGCAGCGCTCCGGCGCGGATTTCTTCTTCGGCCCAGATCAGGATGCGGTCGCGCAGCCGGGCGGGCCGCATCAGGTCTTCCATGAACGCGACCTGATCGATGCAGGTGCGCAGGAAGAAGGCAGTGAACTCAGCCAGCGCAGCCTCGGACAGTGAGCCACGCCCGTCGCGATCCCCCCTTCTCGGTCCATCGCAAGCGGCCAGATGGCGTTTGTATTCCGCTTCATTGCGGGCAAGTCCGCGCGCGACCGACCAGAGCCCTTGCGTGTCGAGCGCGGATTTCAGCAAGGCATAGGACATCAGCCGCGCCACGCGGCCATTGCCATCGAGAAACGGGTGGATCCAGAGCAGGCGGTGATGAGCGCAGGCAGCAGCCAGGATGGACTCGATCTTCCCCGCGCGGGCGTACGCCGCATCCATCCGTTCCAAAAATCGCGGCACAGCGCCGGGGCTGATGGCGACGTGACGACCGACTTCCACTTTATGTTCGCGCAGGGCGCCGGGGACGACAGGAAGCTTCTCACCCGTGTTTGGATGCTCAACGAAGAGTAGATCAGGCGGCAGCAATTCGCAGAACCGGCGATGGAGTTCGAGAATGGCATCGGGCTCTGTGGCCCGGCCTTCCAACCCGCCCTCATCGATCCATTTCTGCACGGCGATATGGGCCTTGGCCTCAAGCTGCAGGTCGCGCTTCTCGGGATCGGCACTGTAATCGTCTGCCAGCGCCCGCTCGATATCCACCGGATGCGTGTTATGCCCTTCGATCAGATTGCTGTAATAGCAATTCATCGACCGGATCAGATCGGCCAGCTTCCGTTCGTCCCTGCCTGCCTCAATCGCCGCCTCGCTGGCCGATCTGATCCGGTCGATGAATTGCTATTACAGCAATCTGATCGAAGGGCATAACACGCATCCGGTGGATATCGAGCGGGCGCTGGCAGACGATTACAGT
>JAAUYB010095735.1_pt1 | contig 39821 bp, 30 predicted proteins | sample 7278071 | NCBI WGS metagenome assembly JAAUYB01 (sample SAMN14350121, study PRJNA611818) | marine sediment metagenome | isolation source: surface marine sediment (1.8m) | place: French Polynesia: Moorea | collected 2018-08 | reverse complement strand
TCGCCATGGCTCTAAAGTTCAAGGAAATGGTCGTGATTCCTCAGCTTGCAGCAGGAGGGCAATGAAGTCTTGCCAAAAATGGCTAAGACTTCATTGGTAAGGAACTAAAAACCGATCGTTAATGTAAAAAACTTTCGCATTTGAAGCCAAAGCCTCTTCTTTACGCCCAAAAAGGATGTTTTCACCTGAATACAACAAGAAACAGATTGGTCCCAGGTGAGCCCGGCTCCCGGATGATCGAAACGACTACGACAAGGAATGCAGCAGGATTATGATGCCTAACCCGGCTCGTGGGTGTGTTGCGAGGGCCGGACCTTTGGTCTAAGATGGGAGGGGAGAGGTTTGCCATGCCGTTGCACCCCGTTCAGAAAGAGATCTTCAAGAAAATGACCGCTGAGGAGAAGCTCAATGCTTCCATGCGGCTATACTGGTCGGCGCGTCATTTGAAAGCTGCCGCCATACGCAAGAAGCACCCCGATTGGGATGAGGAAAAGGTCCAAGAGACAGTAAAAGAGATCTTTATGTATGCTAGAACCTAACCTTTTTCAAGTTTTTACGGATCGCCTCAACAGCTTGGGCCTGGATTATATGACCACGGGGTCCGTCGCCGCCATGATCTACGGCGAGCCGCGAATGACGTTTAATATCGATCTGGTTCTGCGCTTGAAAATGAGCAACCTGGATGCATTTGAGCGGGCTTTTCTCCTGGAAGAATTCTATACTCCCTCCATTCAAATGCTACGTTTGGAAACCCGGCGGCTTGTGCGCGGGCATTTCAACCTGATCCATCACGCGTCGGGCTTCAAGGCGGATATTTACTTGGAGGGCAGAGACCCGCTTCACCTTTGGGCCATGGAAAAGCGCGAGCTATTCGAATTCATGGGAAGCAAGATCTGGGTGGCTCCGCCCGAGTACGTGATTATCCGCAAGCTGGAATTTTTTGAGGAAGGCGGCAGCGAAAAGCACCTGAGAGATATCGAAAGTATTTTGGAAACGACTGAGGACCTCTCCTTTGAGGAGATGGAAAACCGACTTACCAAAAAAGCCGTCAACGTGCTCAGAGATCTTAGGGAAAACCTCTGCTGATTCCGGATCAGCTCAGGAAGTCCAGCAGGGACTGGCGGCTGACCGAACCCTGGGTGCGTAACTGGGCGTCGATGGTGTTGCGCGACTGTTCCAGGTTCAGGGCTTCTTCGGCCAGGTCGGCGTCTTCCAGTTCGGCCAATACGGCTTGCAGACCGATTTCGAACTGCTCGTAGTGATTGTCTTCCGCAATCAGGCGCGTGGTTCGCGTACCCACCTGGCTGATGAGTTGGTTGATGCGCTCGTCGATGGGTTCCAGGCGCGGCAGTTCGGCGTTGATGGTAACCAGGTCGTTGTTGCGGAAGGCGGTTTCCAAATCGGCCAGGGCGTCAAGAATGTCGTCGGCGCTGCCCTGACCGCCTGGGCCGTAGGCGATGGCGTCGCCGGTCCAGTTGGTGGTCAGGTTATCGGTCGCGCTGGTGCGGATTTGCAGCAGTTCCGCGTTGCCCGAGTAATTGCCGGTGACCGGGTCCTGGAAGGGCTGAACATTGGTCAGCGTACCGGAGAAGATATACTCGCCCTCGTGCGTAGTATTCAGGCGGTTGATGATGGTCAGGCGCAATTGGGCAATCTGATCGGCCACGGTTTCCCGCTCCAGGTCGGTATTGGTAATGCTGACGCCGCCCACCACCAGTTCCCGGGCATCGTCTATCGCGTTGCGAATGCCGGACAGGGCGGTTTCCGTCTGGGTAAAGCGTTCCATGGTTGCCTGCATGACCTCGCGATAGGCGCTTGTTTCCGACAGTTGGTTCTTGCTGTCGCTGATCCGGCCGTAGTTGTTGGGGTCATCGGAGGCGCGATTGACGCGCTTCAGGGTAGACAGGCGTTCCAGGATGCGCGATTCTTCCTCGCGCGCGATGCGGTGTTGGAAGAGGAACTGCTGGTCCGTTTGGAATTGAGTGACGCGAAAGGCCATGATCTACCTCCCCTAGCTACCCAACCGGTTCAGGATCTCGCCGGTGAGCTGGTTGATCACGCTCAGGAATCGTGAAGACGCCTCGAAGGCGCGTTGGTATTGGTTCAGGCTGACCGCTTCCTCGTCCAGGCTGACACCGGAAACCTGCTCGCGGCGTACCTCGGCCTGCTCTAAAAGGGCCTGCTGGGTATCCAGGTTCAGGTTGGCGCTGCGGGTGCGGCCGCCCAGAAAAGCCAGGGTGTCCGAATGATAACGCTCGAAGCTGCCGGCCCCGGTATCGTTGGTGGGATCGCCGTCGCGGTCCACGTCGATGACATCGGTGCTGTTGCGCAAGCCGGCCATTTGCAGAGCGACGCCGTTGTCGCCGAACGCGCCGGTAGCACTGAGCGCCAGGGCCGTGGCGTCGTAACCCTGGGCCGGGTCGAGAGGATCTACCAGCAGGTCGGTGGAAAGCTGAATGGCGCCCGCCATGCCCTGGTAACGCGTCGCGTCGACGGTGCCGATCGGCGTAGCGCCCAGGACCGTGGCGTTGTCGGGATCGAAGAAGCGGATATTGGTATTGCCGTTCAGGTCGAAGCCCGCCTGGTGGACCGTGTTCATTTCGATAATCAAACCCGCGGCCAGATTGTCCAGGCGATCGCGAATGGGTTGAATCTCCTGGTCGCGTAATTGGATCCTGGCCCCGATATCGCCGGTCACGATCTGGTTGGTGATATCCGTAACCGTACCCTTGACATCCAACTCCACATTGAAGAAGCCGTTGTTGGCCGGGTTGGTGGAGACCTGGAGCGTATTGCGCATCTCGCGTCCGACCAGGATCTGGTTGGGACCCAGGATATTGATTTGAATCTGGTTGTTGTCCAGCTCGAAAGTCTCCACGCCGATCAATTTGCTGATCTCGTTGATCTGTTGGTAGCGGTCGTCGATCAGATCCTGGGCCGGGTCGGGTTGGGTGCTGATCTGCCGGTTAAGGTCCTCGATGCGGACGGCGATTTCGTTGATGCGGTTCACCAATTCCTGGATATCGGTATCGGTGCGCGTTTGCAGTTCGTAGAGGTCGGCGTCGCGTCCACGAATCTCCGTGGCCAGATTGTCGGCGGTTACCAACAGGTTCTCGCGGGCGGCGATATCGCTGGGGCGTTGGGTCGCGGCTTCCATGCTCTCGAAGAAGTCGTTCAGACGCGCGGCCACGCCGGTGGTGTCGGTCTCGCCCAGCAGTGTCTCGATGTCGTTGAAACCGGAGGCCAGTTGTTCGGCAAAGGTGGTGCGGCCTTCCTGGGCCGTCAGCAGGTCATTGGCCAGGGTTTCCCGCGCGGCGCCGATCTGGATGACGTCGGCGCCGGTGCCCATGGTCAGGCCCTGGGTGCGGAACACGCCCTTGGGGATGCTGTTCGCCAGTTGCTTGGAATAACCAGGCGTGTTCACATTGGCAATATTGTTACCCGTTACGTTCAGGCCTACCTGTGCGGTTTGCACGCCGCTGAAGCCGGTAAACAGGGATTGGTTGAGACCGACCATGGCTTACACCTCCCGGATGAAGCGATTGCCGCCGGGTAACTGTCGGGTGTAACCATGCGGTGTATAGACGTCCAACTGGGCCGTTTGCGGCGATGCTGCGCGTTCCGACTGACGCAGGAACGACCACTGGGCCTGGTGCAACAACTGACTCAGCCGGGTCAGGTTCTGTAAGCGCTCCACGTCCTCGCGGATCCTGGCGGTTGCGGCCAACAAGGCGCGCTGCCATTCGGGTTCCAGGCAGGGGCAAAGGCCCTTGACCGTGATGTGTCCCTTCAGACGCAGGCGCTTCGCCAATTCGGCCAGTAGGTAGTCCTGGGCGGACTGAATCTGACGCAACCGGTTCAGGAGTTGCTCCTGAGGCAGGGTCACCTGATAGAAACGCGCCCATTCCGGTTTAATCAAAAAGCGTTTGAACGTCTCCTGGCGATCGATCAGATCGCCCAGAATCTCGTGTTTGTGTTCGAGCAGGGAAAGGAGCTTTTCCAGGTACTCGCGCATATCGATCCCCTAGACCGTGAGATCGATGTGGCGTACCTCCTCTTCGGAATTCCCGAGTTCGCTGTCGTCCTCGGGTGAGCCTTCTCGATGCATCACGGCATCTTCATCTTCTTCCGGGTTATCGTGAGCCTGTCCGTCCTGCCGGTCCTCGCGGTCCTTGACCTCGGCTTTTCCGGCTTCTACCATTTGTTTGACGGCGGCATTCTCATGACGCATTCTTTCCTGGCGTAATCGCGCCGCTCGCTCGTTCGCGGCCTGTTGACCCTGTAGATGCGCACTATGCGTCTGCTCGGCATAGACCGAACCAGACATCATACTTCGCAAAAAAATGGGGTCCGACATGATTCCTCCTCATTAACAAGGAGGAAAGACTTCACGGGGTTGGAGTATTGATCTGATCCTCGATCACCTTTTCCGCCACCTCGTATTCATCGCGGTGGTAGGAACCGTCGGCCATCTCCTGTTGGATGGGTTCGACAGCCTCCGCACGGATGTCGGGCACATTTTCCACGGCGGCTTGAGCAGATTGAAACAGGCTGCCGGAGGCCGATACTTCCACGGAGTCGCTTTCCCGAACGGGTTTTGCTTCAGACGGGGCCTTGTTCTTGCCATAGGCTTGAGTGGCTCCGACGTAGGAAGATGATACTGAACGTTTGCTGATTTTCATAGGATACTCCGGTGATGAATCCCTTCCTCATCATTAACCATTAGTCTTATCGGTAACAGGGGAATCGAGCTTGAATTGCGAATCACGCTGGGAACTCAACGAGTTAGGTTGGTAGGTATTCTTCAACGACTCGGCAAATCCCAGCCCCTGCCGGCTGACGATTTCTTCGGCCATATCCGAAAAGAACTGGTCTTTGAAGTAACCCATTCCTTCCGAAGAGCTTCCGAGCAAACCGCCCTCGCCGCTTGCCGCGTCCATGGTCTTGAGCATGAAGGTTACCAGATGAACTTCCATTTGTCTAGCGGCCTCCATCATGGTGTCATGCTCCTGAGCCTTGGAATCGGTATCGGTTTTTCCGGAAACCTTTTCGAACAGGTCTGAAAAACCGGGCCGTGCCGGGTCGTCGATGGGAGGTTTCGATTCCCCTCCATGGAGGAATACGGATGAACGGCGGCCTAAGGTTTCGATATTCATGTTACGTCTCCTTAGATCAGTTTCAGTTCGGCGTGGATGGCCCCGGCTTCTTTGAGCGCCTGGAAGATGGCGATGATGTCGCGTGGGGAAACCTTGAGGGCATTCAAGGTGCGCGCAATCGATCCCAGCGAAACGCCTTCATCGGCAATCATGACCCGGGCGTCGCCGCCCTGATCGACCGTGGTGATTTGATTGGTTTCGATAACGGTATCGGCGGGCCGGAAGGCGCCCGGTGAGGGAACGGCAATGTTTTCGGTCTGGATTTGGATGGTCAGGCTTCCGTGCGCAATGGCCACCCGGTCAACTTTCACATTCTCGCCGATGACGATAGTGCCGGTGCGTTCGTTGATGACGATGCGCGCCGCCGTATCGGGTCGAATGGTCAGGTTCTCCAACCTGCTGATGAAGGCGATGGTGTCTGCCGTTTGTTCCGGCGGGATGATCACTTCCATGATGCGGGGATTGAGCGAGCGGGCGTAGCGGGCGCCCAGCAGGCGATTGATCGCGGTCACGGCCCGGTCCATGGTGGTGAAGTCGGATTGGTCGAGGATGTAGCGGACACGACCCTCGGCGAGGAAGTCGAAGGTAACCTCGCGTTCCACCATGGCGCCGTTGGGAACGCGGCCCACGGTGAGGTGATTGACGGTTACGGAGGAACCGCCGCCACCCGCGCCAAATCCGCCGATGGACAGCGGACCCTGAGCCAGGGCGTAGGTTTGCCCGTCGAGACCTTTCAGTTCGGTCAGTAAGAGGGTGCCGCCCTGCAGGCTTTGGGCATCACCCGTGCTGGAAGCCGTCACATCGATGCGTGAGCCGGATCGCGCAAACGGGGGCAATTCGGCTTGCACCAGCACCAGGGCGACGTTTTTGACTTTAATGGAGGAGGCTGCGAGGCTGATCCCCGACTTGGCCAGGGCATTGGCCAACGCCTGGGTGGTAAAACGAGTCTGATCCTTATCCCCGGTGCCGTTGAGGCCGACGACGATGCCGAATCCGGTCAGGACGTTGGGCCGCACACCCTCGATGGATGCGATATCCTTCAAACGGACTTGCGCTTGTGCGCTGAAGCCGGTGAGTAAAAGGAAAAATATGCCGGTTATTCGGATCATGACCAACCTCCGCCCCGGTAGTGAGCAGGTTCGGTGCCAAAAGCGGCGACTCGCGGTGAATCGTTTGCGGGCCATATGGTTTCGGCGCTACAGCGAGGGCCGGTGAACCGTCGTGAGACCGGTTTCGGCAATCTTTGCCTATCCGCGTGACGCCCGGGGCATCAATCCAGGATGTCCCAATCGGGATCGCTGTGTAGTTTGGAGACTTCCGCCGAAACCGAGCCGATATATTTATCGGCCCGTTGCAGGTAGCTGGTCTTGCTCTTGTGTTCGGGAACCGCCGACAGGGTCAATTGGGCGATGCGCAGGCCCACCTTCAGGGACAAGGGCGTTTCGCCCAGATTGCGCAGTTCCAGGGTGAGGCAGCCCTTGAACCCGGCCTGCACCATGGTAGCCGCGGCAATATTCAAGCCCAGCCGCCCCCAGGAGCTTCGGCCCAGCACCAGGCCGTAATAGTCGCCGGGCATGCTGACGTATTCCAGGGTCGAAGCCAGAATGAACTGGTGTGGATGGAGGATGAATTCGTCACCCACGGGCAGGTAGAGTTCGTCGTAGAAGTTCTTGATATGCGCCCCTTCCGAGGCCGGATCGCCGCCGCCGCGCAACAGCCGGTTGCCGATGTAGGCGAACTTGGTCAGCCGGTTGATCAGGAAGCTGTTACCCAGGCGCAGGTCGATGGAATGGGGGCCGTATTGTTCGCGGGGGTGGATGGACGGCACGACCGCCAGCGGCGCGCCTTCCTTACGCTCGCGCATGTCCCACAATCCGCGATCCCAATCGGTGTTCTCGAAATTGTCGCCGCAGTAACGCTCCTGGGCCTTCTTGACAAAATCGTGCAGGCCGACCGCGTATTTGAGCTGGTTGACCAGGGTGCGGCGAATAAAGGCGATGCGCTCGGTATCGCTTTTGTCGGAATGAGCGTAGTATTCGTTGCTATTGGTGGCGAAGGCGCCGCTGTAGTAATAGAGACTGACCCCGATCACGGCGCGCCTGGGCGAGATGGCGATGGGCGCGTCACGCGTGACATGCTCGAACGGCGGGCGCATGGCGTCCAGTTCAGGCCGGATCCAGGTCCAGATCGCCAGTAGGGAACAGTTGAAGGTGGCGCGCTTGTGCTTGAAGCCGGGGTCGGCGATGATGTCGGCGGCAAGGCGCGCGGTGGCGCGGTCAATCGGTCGCTCGGCCTCTTCGGGATGGTGTCGGTCGACGGCTTTTTCCAGGGCGCCGATCATGTGATCCAGGCAGGTGTTCAACTCCTCGTGGCGCAGATAGGCCTTGGCGCTCAACTCCGAGGTCCTGCTGCCCGACCGGTAACCGCGCAGGCTCTCCAGGCATCGCCGGATGCGGCTCTCGCTTGATGGGTGCGTAGCGCAGCCCAGGCTTGCGTCCAGCGGCATGGAAACCAACAGCTTGACCATGGCGAAATCGAAAGCGGGACCCAGGAGAAAACGCGCCACCTCGTCGGAAAGGTATTCCTCCAGGTGGGGCTCCGAAACCTTTTCGCCGAAGCTGTCGATCTTACGAGCCAGGAAGTTGCGGCCGCTTGGTGTGACCCAATAGATATGACCGACCTCGTGGCCGATCATGGCGATGGAGGCAATATCGTAACGCGCTTCGGCCGGGATGGTGAAGATGTCGATAATGGGGTGTTCCTTCTCCCAGCGTTCCCAAACCTTGGAGCGCTCCGAGCCCTCGTGCAAGTTGATCTGCCGTCGCAGGATGCCGATGATGTTGGGAATCACCGAGTAGGTTTCGTTCTCCTGGGCTTGCACGATGGTAATGGTGCGCTGTTCCGGGTCGATGCCGCAAGCGGTGTAGCATTCGCGAATCAGGGGCATGGCCCAGTAGGTCGCCGTGTCGCGGATACTGCGCAGAACCGTGTTGAGGAAAAAGGTAATCACGGCCAGGCGGGACCGCAGGGTCTTCAGGTCGTAGGCGTCTTCCACCTCCTCCAGCGCATGGGCCAGGAATTCGGCAATCACATCCACGGCGACGCCGATGGCGGGCGAAACCCGCTTGCGCCGGATACGATCTACCTTTTCCAGCTCAGATTGTACAATGCTGTAGGCCGCTTCACGGTGGACGTTGGGCGACTGCATGGACCCGTCAGATCGCGACAAGCTGTCGGACCTGACCCTCCGCGGGCATGCCGCTGATGCTGTCCATGGACCGTTCCACCAGGTGCATCAGGTCGCGATGCGCCTCGCCGCTGTCGGGTCGGATCCCGTCCAACAAAGCTTCAAAACCGGCGAGCGTGCTGCGACGTTGTTCCTCGTCATAGTGCAGGCTGGTGGCTGCACCGTGCAAGGCGTTGGACAACTCGAACGCGGGCGACAAGGCGTCTACCTCGATGAAACTATCGTCGGAACCGGCCGCAAACCCTTCCAGGGCAACGGCTTTACGGCATATGGACTGCTGCGCCCCTGACGGCGGAGCGGGTTTACGGCCCGTTAAGTAGTGGCGTACGTGGTTGAGAATGGCGATGGCTTCCGAGTGGCGTGCTGAAACATGAAACTGATTCCAATAAGACATTCCACACCTTGTAATTGAAAAATATGTCGAAAAAAGAAGGCAATCTCTTCCGCGTTTTCACCACAATATATGGTTTTAGATTTCATGTCAACCACTATATAGTGTGTCATATCTCACGGGTTTCTAACCGGATATTTTACACTCCAAGCCGGCCCGAGCTATCTTGTGAAATTAGAGTTGGTTCGACCTTTAGATAGGGTATGCAGACGCACCGGGCTTTTCTATGCTTTATGGTACTCTTAGGCCGTAAAAAGCACCTTGGAATGGAGCAAACCACGTGAAAAGATTTGTCAACAATCCCATTCTTTCACCCCGGGAACTGCCCGGCGCGCCGCCTCGCCTGGCCGATGTCTCTTCCGTCTTCAATCCAGGCGCCGTGCGCTTCAACAACGGCGTTACCCTACTGCTGCGCGTGCAGAACCGGGGTCGTGAAACCTTTTTGTTGACCGCGCACGGTGACGACGGCTTTCATTTCCAGGTGAACCCGGAGCCCGTGGTCTTCCGGGGCTTGGACCGGCTCCCCCACCTCCCCTATCATATCTACGACCCGCGCATCACGCCCCTGGCCGACCGGTTTCTCATCACCCTGGCTTTGGACACCGATGCGGGTTGCCTGACCGGCCTGGCCGAAACCCGTGACTTTGAGACCTTCCGTTTCCTGGGTTTGACCGGCGACGAGGAATGCCGCAATGCCGTCCTCTTCCCCCGAACCTTTGACGGCGCCTATCTGCGCCTGGACCGGCCCAATACGTTGCGACGAGCAGACGCGCCCCCAACCGGCGACACCATCCGCTTGTCCCGCTCATACGACCTGTTGACCTGGGAGCCCGTCGGCGACCTGTTCAAGGGCCGACCGCGCTACTGGGACGAACTGATCGGTCCCGGCACGCCGCCCCTGCGCACCGAACGGGGCTGGCTGTTCCTCTACCACGGCGTCGCCACCCATTTCGGCAGCAGCAATATCTACCAGGCCGGCGTCGCCCTGCTGGACCTGGACGACCCGAGCAAGGTCATCGTTCGCGGCCGCTACAACATTCTGGAGCCTCGCGAAACTTACGAATTGACCGGCCAGGTGCCCAATGTAGTCTTCCCCACGGGTTGGGTAGCCGAGGACGAAAGCGACGCTACGGCCTTGCCCGAGAGCCGGGTCTTGATCTACTATGGAGCCGCGGATACTCACGTCTGTCTATTCCTGGCCACTGTCAACGAATTGATCGAGGCCTGTTACGCGGGGAATTGATCCATGCTGCTTTGGTTATGCCTTTTGCCGACGGCGTTCGGCGACCAACCGTTTCCGACGCCCAAGACACCCTTTGCTCCACGCCATTATGTCTGCTACCGCGCATCGGCGCCCCTGAAAATGGACGGTCGACTGGACGAGGCCGATTGGAAGGCCGCTGAGCCGACCCAACCCTTTGCCGATATCGAAGGACCCTCCAAACCGGCGCCTCCCTTGCTGACCCGAGCGCGCATGTTATGGGACGACCAATACCTCTATATAGGCGCCCAACTCCATGAACCGCACGTCTGGGCCAAGCTCACGGAAAGAGATTCGGTAATCTACTACGATGACGACTTCGAGGTCTTCATCGACCCGGACGGCGACACGCACAACTACTACGAACTGGAGATCAACGCCCTGGGTACGGAATGGGACCTGTTCCTGACCAAGCCCTACCGCGACGACGGCAAGGCGATCGACGCCTGGGATATCACGGGCCTGAAGACAGCGGTGTGGATCGACGGCACCCTGAACAACCCGGCCGATATCGATAAGGGCTGGAGCGTGGAAATCGCGATTCCCTGGAAGGTGCTCAAACAAGCCGCCGACAAACCGACACCGCCCGGAAACGGCGACCGCTGGCGGATGGGCTTCTCCAGGGTAGACTGGCGCATGGAAGTGGTGGAGGGGACCTACCGAAAGGTCGTAAACCCCAAAACGGGCAAACCCTACCCGGAAAACAACTGGGTCTGGTCGCCGCCGGGTCTCATCAGTATGCACTACCCGGAACGCTGGGGTTACGTGCAGTTCAGTAGCGTGACGGTAGGCAGGGGCAAGGTCGCCTTCGAGCCCGAACCGGAGGCGGACGGCATTCGCGTCCTTTACCGAATCTATTACGCCCAGCGCGAATACCAACGCCGCCACGGCCGGTTCACCGACGACCTGAAGGCCCTGGGTTTGGAGAGTGAAAAAGCGCGGGGTTACCTGCTGCCCAAATTGGAGATCGGTATCTCCGGTTTCAACGCTTTGTTGGAACCCCAAGGCAACCTGCCCCGCTTGACCATAAGCACCGACGGACACCTGCAACGCTTCCCCGCCGCCGGCGCCCGTTAACTCGACGAGTCGGGGATGACCGGAATCGGCCGGCGCCGCACGGGCATCTGTTTGGTCGGACATGGGGCCGTTGGGTGGATAACGGATATGCCCGAAACCAGATGTCAGGAAGCAGCTTTTCGCTTTTAACGCACTATGATTTCGTCCACGTTGATGAGGGCCGGTTTGCCTTCTTGCCGATGACCCTTGGGGCAGACGCCGATATTCCCGGCGATCACGCGAATGTGACGGGCCGATTTGCCGTTCAGGTTGACCTGGAAGTAGCGGCGGTTGCTTTTGTCTTCCGGGCCCAGGTCCCCCTTTACGGTCGCTGCCCGAGTCCATTGTTTGCCGTCATTGGAGATCTCGAAGGTCACCTCTGTCGGCAGGAAGATGCGCGAGCCCGGTTTGTGCAGGAAGCCGGCCTTGATCTGTTGGATCGCCTGTTCCTGTTCCAAGTCGATCGTCGCCTCGAAGTCCTCTTTTTCGTAAGCCTGCCAGTGGCCGCCGCTGTAATCGACGGACCCTCGGATGCCGTCAACCAGGGCGGCGTCACCGCCCGCGCTGTAGTGGGGCAGAGTAGGGTGCTTGACCTTGACGGGTTTGTTCACCGCAAAGTGCGGTATGCGGTTGCGTTTGTCGAAATTGTCGCGAAATAGTCCGCGTTGGTCGCGCAGCAGTTCCGCGTTCGACCGGAAGTGGACGGTTTGCATCACGATATCTTCCACCCTACCGTCCTTTTCAGTAAAGGCGCGGATCATGAACCGGTAACGCAGCCGTTGCGGCAGCAGGGTGTACTTGCGCCGGGGTACCGCGCCCCAACTGTTGTCGCCGCCGACACCCGTTTGTTTGTAGTCCAGGTTCACGGTAATCCGGTCGCGGCCCGGAATATCTTTGGCGTGCCGTTGCGCCTTCTTCTCGCCGGGGTCCAGGTCGTCTTGCTTGAAGTGCCAGGCGCTGACGTTGAGGTAAGGGTAACCGACAGCCACCAGGCCGTTACCGTCGATATCCATCCAGGCGGCCCAGCGGACGTCCGTCTTGTTACCGGTCTCCTGAGGACGCGCGTAGGGATGGAACTGGTTCCAGACCCGGCCCGTGTAACGGCCTACAGGCGCGCCCGTCTTGCGGTCCCAATAGCTTTCGTGCGGACCGCGGCCGTACCAGGTCATGGTCTCGAAACGGGGCGGCAGCGTGAAGACCATGCCGAAGCGTGGAATCTCCGGCAGGTCTTCGTGGGCGGGGTAGAGGTTCTGTTCGATGCCGATATCGCCGTTGGCAAAGACCAGGTAACGGGTCAGCAAGTAGGTGCCGTTGTCATCCAGGTCGCGACGGTAGTCAACGGCGGCCAGACGGTCATTTTCCACCAGATCACCGTTGCTTTCGGAATTGCCCACGTAGGAACCGGCCTCGCGCCAGTAACGGGTGCGAATTTGAGCGCCGTTGCCGAAGTCGTTATCGGTGGGGGCGCGCCAGAAATTGGGACGCGTTGCGTCCAGCAGCATGTCCTCGCCGTCGTAGACGTAGCTCACCAGGTTGCCCAACTGGTCTATGGTCACGTTGAAGCGCTTGCCGTTGATGATGGTGATATCGTCGCTGCGTTCCCACAACAGCGGCGGCATCTCGTCGATGGAAACGACAGCCCCCGCATAGCCGCCCGTCACGGTGAATTGTTCCCAGGCCACAATGTGATCCGCGGGAACCAGGTTCCGCTTGCGTTCCGTCATGGCGCGCACGGTTGTCAGGTACTCGACGCCGTGGATGCGCCTCACTTGCGGGTTGTTCAGGTTGACCGTATGCGACGCGCCCGGCTTCAGCACGGGTACATTCAGCCGTGTTCGGTTGATGACCCTGCCGTCCGCCAGCAACTCCAGTTCCCAACGCAGGTTGGCGCTGTCCTTGAAGAGGTAGCCGTTGGTCACCGTCACCTGTCCTTGAAGAAAGCCCTGAGCGCTGAAGCGCAGTCCCTTCGAGCTGATCTTATGGGGTTGGTAGACCTTCTTTACTTCCCAGATATGCGGGTGCGGTTTGCGTTCGGAGGAGACCAGGCCGTTGACGCAGAAGTTGCCGTCGTGGCGGGCGCCCTCCGGTTCGAAATCACCGCCGTAAGCCGGATAATTGCGGCCCTTCTCGTCCTTACGGTAGAGAGTCTGGTCCACCCAATCCCAAATGAAGCCGCCCTGCAAGACCTTGTGCCGTTCGATCACGTCCCAGTACTCTTGCAGGTTGCCCACGCTGTTGCCCATGGCATGCGCATACTCGCACAGAATATAGGGGCGATCGTCGTGCTCGGCCGCGTAGCGCTCCATCATGTAGGTGCGGGCGTACATGGGCGCCACGATATCGGTGTGCGCCTTCTGCCCGGCCCGCTCGTACTGAACCGGGCGGCTGGGATCCCGTTGTTTGATGTACTTGTAGGTCGCCTGAAAGTTCACGCCGTCGCCCGCCTCGTTGCCCAGCGACCAGATAATGATGGAGGGATGGTTCTTATCGCGCTCCACCATACGGACGGTGCGATCCATATGCGCTTTCTCCCACTCCGGCCGATTGCCCGGGGTAACCTCGGGATCGTAGCCCATGCCGTGCGATTCGATGTTGGCCTCGTTCACCACGTATAGGCCGTATTGGTCACACAGTTCGTAGAAGCGCGGCACGTTGGGATAATGGGCCGTGCGCACCGCGTTGATATTGAACTGCTTCATCAGTTGGATGTCCCGGACGATGCTCGCCTCGGTGACGATCTGGCCCTTGTCCGGTTCGTGCTCGTGCCGGTTGACGCCGCGCAGTACCAGCGGTTTGCCGTTCAGCAGTAATTGGCCGCCCTCGATCGCCACCTGGCGGAAACCCACCTTACCGCCCACGATTTCCAGGATTTCCTCACCCCTGGCCACCGTGATCAGAAAGCTGTAGAGGTAGGGCGACTCGGCGCTCCAAAAACGGGGATTTTCCGGGCGGTGACCCACCGTTACCTTCATACCGCCGTTTGGGTCGGCCTTGTAGGGCAGGCTGTCTTTGCCGATGATATTGCCGCGATGATCCACCAACTCCCAACCTACGGTGACGCCGTCGGTTGGTTTCTTGCGCGGGTTCTCCAGGTGGATCTCGGCTTTGAGTTCCGCGCCGGTGGGCCCGCTGAGGGTGGTTTTGATTTCCCAGTCGCGTACATGCGGGTCGGGCACGGCGTATAGGTAGACATCGCGGAAGATGCCGCTGAGGCGCCAAAAGTCCTGGCACTCCAGGTAGGACCCGTCGCTGAACCGGTAGACTTCCACGGCCAGGTCGTTTTCGCCGGGCTTGAGGTGTTCGGTGATTTCGAACTCGGCGGGCGTGCGGCTGCCTTGGGTGTAGCCCAGTTTCTTACCGTTCACCCACACGTAGGCGGCCGACTTGACGCCTTGGAAATGCAGGATCACGCGGCGCCCGTCCCAGTGCTCCGGAATGGAGAACTTGCGCTTGTAGCTGCCCACGGGGTTGTCGTCGTGCGGGATCTTGGGCGGGTCTGCGGGGAAGAGATAGGCCGTGTTCAGGTAGGTGGGGTAACCGTAACCGTTCAGTTCCCAGTGACTGGGAACCTGGATGTCGGCCCATTTGTCGGTTTTGAAGTCGGGCTTGTAAAAATCCTCGGGTCGATCGGCGGGTTTTGGTACCCAATGGAACTTCCAGGTTCCGCTGAGCGTTTGGTGCCAGGTCGATTGCTTGCGCTTGTTCGCCAGGGCGGCCTCGCGGTCGGCAAAGGGCATCAGGGTGACATGGGGAGCCAGGGTGCCGCGTGACACCACGGCAGGGTTTTCCCAGTCCGGCGGCTCCGCGCCGAATGCGGTCATACACAGCAGGGCCGGGAACAGACGAAACATGGGTAATCCTCCGGGTCTAAAGCATGGATACAAGCATTATTGCAGGGGTTTTTCCAAAGCGGACATGTACCCCGTTCGATAAAGGCAATGAAACCGAAGAGCGCGCCCCGGGCATGGAAACGGTAACTGGATAGCCGCTCATCATCACCCTTACCGGTGATCGAAGGATAATTCTCGCTCACATAGCCCCCGCGGCGCCACTCTTTCACGAATATTTCCGGCGATTTTTCCGAAAGTCACCCTCGGTCATGTTTGAAGCCGTGGTCAGTTGAAGCGATCGGGTCTGAGTTCCGCCGCGTGTTTCATCGGTTTACCGTCCAGCAGGTGCGTGATCAGCCGGCCCGTGACCGGAGCCAGGGTGATGCCGATCATGGCGTGACCGGAGGCAATCGCCAGGTTGTCCATGCCGCGAGCACGGCCGATCAGCGGTAGACCGTCCGGGGTGCAAGGTCGGAAGCCGGACCAGACATTCTCGGTTCGGATGGCCGCAGGATCGATGTCGGGCAGATATTTGGGAATGATGTCGAGGATGGATTCGACACGCTTGCGGTTGACCGAGGAGTCAAGCCCGGAGAGTTCCATGGTGCCGCTGAAACGCAGTTGATCGCCCATGGGCGTGACCGTCGCCTTTTCCTCCGCGAGGATCATGGGAATACGAGGACGGATGTCACCGGCGGGCAGGGTGAGACTGTAGCCCTTGCCGGCTTGGATCGGCAGGCGCATCCCTGTTGCTTCGGCGATGTCGGGCGACCAGGCGCCGCCGCAGAGGACGATCTGGTCAGGGCGATGTTCGCCCGCCGTGGTGCGTACGCTCGTGACCCTGCCCCGAGCCGTTTCCAGGCGGGTGACCTCGGTGTCTTCCATGATCTCGACGCCGTCGGCGCGGAGTTGTTTTGTCAATTGGTCGATCATGGCCGTGGGGTCCAGGTGCGCGTCCTGTTCGAAGTAGACGGCGCCCCTCGTTTCCGTGCGGACGTTGGGTTCCAAATCGCGCAAGCCGTTGTTGTCCAGCACACGTACGGGCAGGCCCAAGGCTTGCGCCTGCTTCGCCAGTGACACGCAATCCTTTTGCCCCTTGACGGTGCGATAAAGCATCAACAGGCCCTCGCGATAGATTTGGATGTTCTCTTCCGCGGCCAGTTCGTCGAACAGCGACATACTCTCCTGGATCAGGTCGTGAAGCACGGGCATGCATGCCTGAACGTGATCTTCGGTGCAGTAGCCGCGAAACTTCCAAGCCCAGGAGATCAACGCGCCGCTTAACCTGGGTTTGATGTAGAAGGGGCTACGCGAGTTGAACATCCACTTGATGCCCTGAGCTACCACGCCGGGCGCGGCCAGGGGAACGATGTGACTGGGCACCAGCAGACCCGCGTTGCCGGAGGAGCAGGCGGCGCCCGCCTTGCCCTTATCGATCACCGAGACCTCGTAGCCCGCGCGGCGCAAATACCAGGCAGTACAGATGCCGACCGCACCGGCGCCGATGACCAGAACCGATCCTTTACTCATGACTGCTCCTTAAACGACTTGGAAGCCGTGGGCGTAGGGGTCGGCGTCGTCGATGAAGATGGTGTTGAAGCCGGTAATGTGGGCCCAACCCTCGATACTGGGAATGATCGCTTCGAACTCGCCCACCCTGGTGGTTCCCTCGATGCGACCCCGGAAGGTGCTGCCGATGATGCTTTCGTGTACAAAGGACTCGCCCACGCCCAGCTTACCGGCGGCGAAGCGCTGAGCCATGCGAGCGCTGGTGCCGGTGCCGCAGGGCGAGCGGTCGACGGCCTTTTCGCCGTAGAAGACCGCATTGCGGGCGTCAGAACCGGGCTCCAGGGGTTTGCCGGTCCACAGTATGTGACTCAATCCCTCGATGGTGGAGTTTTCCGGGTGGATGAAGTGGTAGGCGGCGTTCAGGCGCTTGCGCAGGATCGGGCTATAGCGCAGCAAGTCGTTCACGTTGAGATCCGCCATGTCCCTGTAATTCTCCTGGGGCTCCACAATTGCATAGAAATTACCGCCGTAGGCTACGTCTACGGTGAGCGAGCCCAGGTCGGGGCAGTCTACGTCCAGCCCCGTCCTGTATAAGAATGACGGCACATTGACGATACGAACTGAAGTCACTCTGGTCCCGTCGGTAGTATAGTGCGCTTCGACCACGCCGGCGGGTACTTCCAGCGTAACCCTGCCCGGCACGGCGGGCGTCACCAGGCCGCGTTCGATGAGGACGGTGACGGTGCCGATGGTACCGTGGCCGCACATGGGCAGACAGCCGCTGGTTTCGATAAACAAAACGGCGGCGTCGCAGTCGGGTCGCGTCGGCGGGTAGAGAATAGTGCCGGACATCATGTCGTGGCCGCGCGGTTCGAACATCAGGCCGGTGCGCACCCAGTCGTATTCGGCTTGAAAATGTTGCCGCTTTTCGCTCATGTCGGCGCCCTGCAAGGGAGGACCGCCGCCGGCGACCACACGAACGGGATTGCCGCAGGTGTGGGCGTCAATGCAGAAGTAGGTGTGGGTAGCCATGGATGAAGCTCCTACGACCGCGACGATCAGGGCGCCGCCGCGGAGGGATGATTTGTTTAATGCGTCAATGCGGCGTTGGTGAACTCCACGAGGTAGTCGATAAGTTGATCGGAGCAGGCCGCCGCGGCCTCCTCATCACCCTCCAGCACCGCATCGACCAGGGCGGCATGCAATTGGCCGGACCGGACCAGGTCACCCGCGCCGCGGTATTGATACCAGAAACGGCGGCAATGGGCATGCATGCAGGCGGCAGCCTGTGCGGCATAGGGGTTGTTGGCAATCAGCGCCAGGGTTTCGTCCAACTCGCGATCATGGCGCATGAAGGCGTTGAGATCCTTTTCCTCGGCCGCTTCCTGCATCTTTCGGGCGATTCCCCGCAGGTCGGCCTTGCTGCCGTCGTCCACCCGGCGGGCGGCGCGAGTAGCCAACAGTCGATCCAGGACACGGCGCGTATCCAAGATCTTGAAATGGTCGGCGATATTGATCTCGGTGACCAGCATGCCCCGGCGCGGCATGGCCTTCAACAACCGTTCCGAGGAAAGGCGTTGCAGGGCCTCGCGCATGGGCGTACGGCCGATTTCGATGCGCTTACTCAAATCGTTTTCAGAGAAGACCGAACCCGGCGCCAGCTCCAGGGTGACGATCATCTCCTCGATCAAGGAATAGGCTTGGTCTGCCAATGAAATGGTCGCTTGATCCATTATCGGCAACCTCCAGGGGCAAGATTCATGATGTACCTCCTCGATAGCTTCATCCGTAACTAACATGTTACAAGCTGCAAGTTACCAGTTGCAAGTTGCCAGTTTCAAGGGAAGAGGAAGGCCTTGCGGCTTTCCCGGGTCCGTTTCAATTGCTTATGCTAGTTGATAGGCGGTTTTTACGGTGGTGTAGAACTCGGCGGCGTGGCTGCCTTGTTCTCTGCTGCCGTAGGATGATGCTTTGGTTCCGCCGAAGGGGACGTGGTAGTCGACGCCCGCCGTGGGCAGGTTGACCATCACCATGCCGGCGCGAGCGTTTGCCTTGAAGTGCTCGGCCGCGCTTAGCGAGGTGGTGCAGATGCCGGCGGACAGGCCGAAGGGCGTGTCATTGGCCAGGGCCATGGCCTCCTCCAAATCGGCGGCTTTTAGGACCGTAGCAATGGGGCCGAAGATCTCTTCGCGGTTGATGCGCATGTCGTTGCGTGTATTTACGAACAACGCCGGGCTCATATAGAAGCCGTCCTTCTCGCACGTGACGCGCTCGCCGCCGCGAACCAACTCGGCGCCTTCCTTGCGGCCGATGTCCATATAGGCCAGGTTCTTTTCCAACTGGCGGCCGTCCACGGCGGGGCCGATTTGCGTGTCGGAAGCGACGGCGTCGCCCACCACCAGCGAGGCGATCTTTTCGCTGACCGCGTTGACGAAGCGGTCATGGATGCCCTCGGTCACGATCAGGCGGCTGGAGGCGGTACAACGCTGGCCGGTGGAGAAGAAGGCGCCGTTGACCGCGCAGGCGACGGCCGTGTCCAGGTCGGCGTCGTCCAGCACGATGAGCGGGTTCTTACCGCCCATCTCCAATTGGAATTTGGCCATGCGTCCGATGCAGGCGGCGGCGATACCGCGACCGGTTTCGACGGAGCCGGTAAAGCTGATGCCCGCTACATCCCGATGTTGCACCAGGGCCGCGCCCGCTTCCGAACCCGCGCCGTTCACCATATTGAACACCCCGGGCGGCAGGTCCGAACGATGGATGATATCGGCCAGCGCCCAGGCACAGGCCGGGGTCAATTCAGCGGGTTTCAAGACCACCGTGTTACCGAAAGCGAGCGCCGGGGCAATCTTCCAAGCGGGAATCGCAATGGGAAAGTTCCACGGCGTGATCATGCCCACCACTCCCAACGGCTCGCGGGTGACTTCCACCATCACCCCGGGTCGTGTGGAGGGAATGCGTTCCCCACGCAAGCGGAGCGCTTCGCCCGCGTAGAACTTGAAAATCTGACCCGCGCGACCGACCTCGCCCACTGCCTCGGGCAGGGTTTTGCCTTCCTCGCGAGCGAGAAGCAGGCCCAGTTCCTGCTTGCGCGCCAGAATTTCGGACCCGATGAAGTCCAACACGTCGAAACGCTGCTGGGGACCGGAAGCCGCCCAAGCGGGGGCAGCTTCGCCGGCAGCCGCAACCGCCGCGTCGATTTCACCGGCGCCGCCCTCCGTAAAACGACCGACCACCTCGGTGACATCCGAGGGGTTGATATTGTCGCGGACTCTCGATCCGTCGACCCACTTACCGCCAATCAATAATTTGTGAAGTTCCATATCGCCTCTCCGTCGTGAAACTCCCCAGGGGTGACCCCTGGGCACGCACGCATCCCGCGTGCTCTTTGCTTGGGAGTAAAATTGTCCTTGGGTTTATCATCAATCCTGAAACTTGCAATTCGCTCTTACCCCGGAAGTATAGTTCACACCCGGGGCTCAGCTACCAAGCGCCGGCTGCAAGGCCTCGCGTTTTGCCAATGCGTCCTGAATAACGGCAACCACCCGGTCGCGCTCCTCTCCGACCAACGGCAAACGAGGCGGACGCACGTATTCGGAGCCCAGACCCACCATGGCCTCGGCCAGCTTGATGTTTTGTACCAACTTGGTGGATACATCCAGGTGAAGCAACGGCATGAACCAGCGGTAGAGCGCCCGAGCTTCCTCGTAACGGCCTTCTTTGGCCAGGTCATAGATCCGCACGGTTTCACGGGGAAAGGCGCAGACCAGGCCGGCCACCCAACCGACGGCGCCCAGCATCAGACTTTCCAAAGCCAGGTCGTCGACACCGGTGAAGATGCGATAGCGATCACCCGTGCGGTTGATGATATCCGTAATGCGGCGCACGTTGTCAGACGATTCCTTGATAGCTTGGAACTTGGGCTCATCGGCCAGTTCCTCGAACATATCCGGGGTCACGTCCACTTTATAGGAAACGGGGTTGTTGTAGATCATGATGGGTCGCTCGGTTGCGTCGGCGACGGCACGGAAATGAGCGATAGTCTCGCGGCGGTCGGAGACGTAGAGCATGCCTGGCAGAACCATGAAACCGTCGGCGCCGCGCGAGGCAGCCTCCTGGGCAAACCGGCATGCGCCGGCCGTAGTGGTTTCGGCAACGGTGGCCACCAGAGGAACCCGGCCGTCGATCACGGCGGCGGCGTGTTCTACCACGGCCAGTTTTTCATCGAAAGAAAGAACAGGGTTCTCGCCGAGGGTTCCCAAAACGATGATGCCGTTGACGCCGGCCTCCAACTGGGCCTGGATGTGGCGGGCCATGAGGTCCCGGTCGATATCAAGGGTTGCGGTGAACTTGGTGGTGACGGCGGGGAAAACGCCGTGCCATTGGATAGACATGGTAGCAGCTCCTCAAGGTGGACTGGGGACGTCCCCAAGAAGAGAATACTGCTGATATATCAATAATGCAAATAAAAATTTCAAGAAGGTTTTCACCCGGGAGATTTTCCGGGTTCTAACGCGAATCATCCATCTTCAACATTGCGCAACGGGCGGTCGAGTCAGATGCGAAAATATCGATCTGTCTCCTCGTCTCCGGCCGAAAAGGTCGCCGGGGAAATCCCGGCGCCTGTTTTTTGTGCGGATTCGTTCAGCTCAGGGCAAGCCGGCGTTTTCGCAAGAAGAAGATACCGCCTGTCAGCATGATCAAAGCCATACTGAACATGCCCCATTGGCCCAGGGTGGGCACCGTAAGGCCTGAAGTAATGCCGCTCAGGGCAGACCTGCCGCCGTCTTCCGAGGCGAAGTACACGCTGTCGGGATAAAAGGGAACGGTTAACCGGACGGCGCCTTCCACCGCAACATCCGCGGCCACCAGAACGGTACCCTGAGGGCCGCGTGCGTAGATGTCCACCCCAAGCGGACATTCGCCCTTAATGGTCAGGGTTTCGCCCTTAATGGAGAGTTTGTCTATTTCAAAACGAGCCGGGATGAGGTTGTCAATGGTCAAGGTGGCGCCCTCGCCCCCGGGGTTGCCGACAGCCTCGTTGCCGGTGAAGTACAACATGCCGTTGGTCTGTCCGGGTTGACCCGTCATTGCAAAATTGGTTTCAATGCCCGTGTGCACCATCCGGTCATCCAGCCGAACGTGAAACAGGCCCTTGGGCGTGGTCTCGACGGTAACTTCGATGGTCTGCCCGGGCGTATAGCGCACACCCGAGTCGTGGAATTGAAAACGGTCCAGTTGATGGTTGACCTCGCCGATCAGAATGCGGCCGTCCGGTTCAAAGGAGACCCGGGTGATCAGATATTCCATGGTCGTGTCAACCGGACAGATTTGATACGTACTGCCGATTGCCGAGATGCGGACGTCCTGGCTGAGGCGATGAAAGGCGCGCTCGAAGACAGGGCCGGCCGGATGAAAAGCCGCAAGACCACTGCCGTCGGAAACATGTCTTAAAGATTTCGAACCGCCGATACCGTCGGCCACCACATAGGTATTGTCCGACCGCTCCAAGAGCCGGTCGGGTATCTTTTCCAAGGGGCCGAGTTCCAAATCCTCGAAATCCGCCCGTGACATGCCGGTGGGCGGGGAAGCGAGCCTGACAGGGTTGGTGAGGCCGTCCTTGGGAAGGGGACCGTGATCGGCAAACAGCGGTAGGGAGAGACAGAGAGAGACGAAGAAGGGAATGGAACCTCTCATCCTGAAAATCCTCCAAAGTGGGAATCAATCGACACAGAAAGATCGATGAAATGAATGATCCAACAAAAAAATGAACCACAGTTACATCATATTCTCATAAAGGGTTGACGAGAACAAGGGGAAAAATAAAAGAAACCCTTGGGGCCCAACGTTTTCCAAGCTGTTGTTTGCCCTGTGGGCAACGCTTTATTTTTCGCTTGCTTTTCATTTTCCTTACGCGTTTTTCAGGTTGTGGAACCTTTTATGGAGCCACAATGCCCGGAACTCCGTCTTCCTGAAACAACACCACCATGGGAGGTGCCGATTACCGGCATTGACTACTATATCTAGTGGATGATTATGGAATCTCTTTCGTAATATGAAAAAGCCTCATCACTACTCCGGAGTGGGTAGGAACGCCTCCATGGTTGCCTCCGCTACGTAATCACGCATGAGCACACCCACCACGGATCGCGTGGGAAGGACGGCCGGAATCAAGACATTCAAGGCTACCCATTTGGCAGTTTCCCTTTTGATATTGGTCATTTCCTGAGATGCTTCCGCGCCGGCGATGATGAGACTTGCCTCCGGCGTGGAGGCCGGATAGTCGCGAAAGATATTCTCGCTGACGCCGGAAACTTCGTCTCGAATGAAATGACCGTCCTTCAGCCTGGAGGGCCTGACATCCACATTGACCGCGACCCGTTTCAAATTAAAGGTATAAACCCCCTTCTCCGGGTAGCGTCCGATATCGATCCTATCGATAAAGTCGTCGTAAATCAGGTCGGCGTCCCATGCTTGCAATTGGATTCTATCCCCGAAGCGATAGTTCATCACATAACCTTGATTCCATATGGGGTAGTAGGTGTCCTGATCGTGATCCGTTCGCCCCAGGTATTCCCCGTTCATGAAGAACTTGATATAGAGATCGGGTTCGTTGAACGGATCGGTTTCCTCACCGACGACGCCGCTCTTCATGACCAGAACGATATTGCCTGAGAGAGGTTTCTCGATAAAGGATTCGGTGCCCTGGTAATCGCGCAATACGTCGGGGCGCCTGTCTCGGTCTACATCCACGGCCAGGGCATCGATGACGCCGGCGTTGTAGTCAACGCGTTCGCTGTAATCACCGTTTCGATCCTGGTCCCGAATGATGCGCGTGACGTTTCCATCTCGGTCCGTCAAGCGAATTTCACCGGTGGATTGCGGCCTGCCGACCATAATGGGGTGTTCCGCATTTCCATTGTAAAAGGCGAAGTAGTCTACCTTGCCGTCCCGGTCGGCATCCTTGGGAACAAAGCTCTTTACGCCGGGTACCTCCAACCACGAGGGCGCCCGATTGATCTCACGCATGCGCTGCTCACCGCGGCCCAGGGAATTCAAGATCATTCGCGCGATTTGTCGGTGTTCACCGGATGTACGGGATGCTTCGTTGTAATCGCGACGAGCCTTATTCAGGTCTCCCGTTTTCAGGGAAACCTCGCCGCGTTTCACGTATACTTCTCCCAAGTGTTTTCTTATGGCCGGAACATGGGGCGACAATTTTACGGCTTGCTTCAGGTCGTGGACAGCTGTTTCGTATTGGCTTTCCTCCAAGGCAGCCAGCCCTTTTGCCTGCCAGGCCGAGGTCAGGGCTTGGGTGATTTGCGGGTCGCGACTCTCTTTTCGTGCTCGCTCCAGAATATCGATGGATTTCCGATACCGGCCTTGTTGCAGTTCCCTGTATCCCCACATGAGCAAGGTTTTCGGACGGAACTCGCGTACAAATTTCTGATCGGGAATCAGTTGATCCGATTCATCCAGAATCGCCACGGCCCGGCTGAACTGGTTGTGTGTGGTGAGGGCAACGGCATGGATGCCCAAGGCGCCGGCAAGGTCACAGGTGACGACATCGTGGGGGTGGTCTTTTACGGCCGAGTATTCATAGGCATTGCGATACAACTGCAATACCTTACCGGAATCACCTTTGCCGACTTGGGGATCGATCATCTTTGCGGACCGTTCCCTCGCGTAGTGAATGCGCAGCAAAACCCTGGTGTCATCCGTAAGGTCGCATTCATCCATATCCAATTCCTGCAATAAAGGAGTGATGGAATCGGCGGCTCCATTCATGATGCTTGCGGCTGCATGATGATAGCGCGCCCGGCATAGCAGCGGGTTCACGCGCTTCGGGTCAATTCGACCCGCCTTCTCCACCAAGGTGAGTGCTTCACCGGTATTTCCCGAGATCAAACGATGCCTGGCGAGATAGGTATTGCCCGCCACGGCCGCTGATCGCGTTTCGGCATAGTTTGCATCTTTCCAGGGGGTCAATGCTTCCAGGGCATCGGCGGTGCCCGAGGGCGATTGTGCTTCGATCGCTTCAATCAAGCGGGAGGTATTGACGACTTCCCGCATGTCCTCTAAGCGGGGCCGGGCCATTGCCTGACGATAGCCGACAATTCCGAAAAATGAAACGGGGGTCCAGTAACGAGGACTGTGCGCCGCGCTCAGATGCGACTTCGACTCATCGAAAGCCTTTTGTTGAAAGGCATTTTCAGCAAGGTCAAGCGCACGGGCGACCCGGTAATTCTGGATGCCGTGATTGATACCCAGTAGCAGACATAATCCGATCACAACCCAAAGCACCCAGATGGGGGTTGGATAAGCAGGCGTGATACGGCCCACCAAAACCTTGCTGCTTTTTTGGGGCTTTGAAGTGGAAACATGATTGAAGGACCAGGTACCGCCCGTAAAAAAGTAATAGGCAAAGACCAATGCCGGAAGAAGGAGAAAAAGACTTTCCGCCCACCAGAAACCCGGAATATCGATTTGCGGGAATACGGGAAGTGCAGGCGGCTGTATTGTTTCCAACGGCAGGGCGGTTACATCCGGTAAAGGAGCGGGATCGGGACATTGCTCCACGCTGATTTGTTGAAGGCTGTTGGTCATGTAATATCCTCCGTCAAGGGCCGGATGAGACTATGATACTCCTTGGTTGAAGTGCTGCCCCTTCCGGCTCAGGCACATGGATTCCAATCAGACCGGGCAAAACAAGCACGATGATCCTATGCCAAAGTTCTTCTCGACGCATTGTCCTGTCTTGTGCGGTCATGGAAAATTCCAGAATCCTGTACCGATTGTCTGATTTGTAAGATTCATTTTGCGGGTTTCCCTGTAGGCTATGAGTTAACCTCATTAAAATAGAGATGAATTATGGTCCGTTGGAACCATCCGGTATTCTCGAGTTAAGACATAGAGCACAGGGCATGCCAACTCGTCACGGCGGTTCGACATTGTAATTTAAGAGCGGTTTTCCACCCGTTCCGCGGACTATCGTTGGATAGCCTCGAAACAACCTGCCGGTGTTCCCCACTGAATAAATGTTGCGCAAAAAGGGATTGAACACCGTCTCCGGGCATGTTGGAATATCCTCAAGAAACCTAACAGGGGGAAAACATGCAGGTACGGGTTACTTGTCCAAAATGCCGCCGACAAACCACGGTGCCTTATCACAAGATGCCTGCGCAACGGCTGAAGACAACCTGTAACGGGTGCACCACCCAATTTGCCGTGGACAAGACCACCAATCTCAACTGCAAGGTGGAGAAGGTGTTCGACGAGGAAGGCTGGACCGTCGAAAACCCTGCCTGCAAGGGCATGGTCTACAGTTTAACCGAGGTGGAAGGCCTGGTTCGGTCGGGCATGGTCAATCGCGAGACGCGCCTTACGCCGCCTGGGGTCAAAACCCTGCGCGCCGGCGAGGTCGAACAGCTCGGCAAGGCCTTCGAGATTTGGGACAAGCGTAATAATTAGCTCGGACACCGCACTAACGGCACAAACCGAAGACCGATAAGTCGAAATGATGGTCATCACGAGAGGAAGAGCCGATCCGCCGAGTTTCGTTCCAGGCGCCGCTGAATCTCAATCATCCCCGGTTCCCCCGCTGCTTTCCGCTACGGACACCCGTGAAAAAGGCATACAATAGACCTGGACCCATGCAACGTTTCCCGGTTTCCGGCTGTCCAAGTTGGAGGAGAGGGGGGTTTCCTTGGAAGAATTGTTTTGGATCCGCGAAATCAAACGCGGCGAAACACGGTACCTGGAAAACCTATATCGCAAGTATCACGGCAGGATATACGCCCTCTGCTACCGATTCACGCGAAACACCGGCGATGCCGAAGAACAGATGCAGGAGATATTTATGAGGATCATGGCCAAGATCGACAGCTTCGGCGAAAAGTCCTCCTTCAGTACCTGGGTCTACCGGTTGGCCACCAATCACCTGATCAACTTCGTCAAGAGCCGCAAAGGGCGCGACGATCTTGCCCTGGATGAGACACCGGAGGAAGGCGCGCCGCCGCCGGACACCGAAACCGCCATGGTCCTGCAAAAAGCGATTGCCTCGCTGCCCGAGGGTTTCCGCAAGGTCTTCATCCTACACGACCAGGAGGGCCTGCGGCATGAGGAGATCGGCGAGATTCTGGGCATCAGTCCCGGTACCTCGCGATCGCAGCTCTCCCGCGCTCGGGTTGCCCTGCGCAATCAGTTGAAACCACTCCTGGCCACGGAGCGATGCATATGAACGACGAAGCCGTTATCGAACTGATCTCCCGCTCCTTGGACGAAACGCTCAGTCCGGAGGAGCAGGCCCGCTTGGACCGGGCCCTGGACGCGTCGCCCGAGCTTCGCGAACTGGCTGAAGACCTGGCCGCATTGAAAGGCCTTGCCGCAAACACGGTGCCGCCGGCCTCTGCCGGCGCCTTCGATCGCCTCAGAGAACGAACTGAACAGACCTATCCCCGACGTCGGTTTCGCGTGTTGCCCGGTGGGTGGGCCGCGCCCGCACTTGCCATGGCCGCTGTACTGGTCGCGGGCATGCTGTTGTTTTTCAGAGGTGATCAAAGCAACACAGAGCCCGACCAGGCCATGATGGCGGAGTTGAGCGAGGCGCGGAAACAACTGGATCTGGCTCAGGCCAACTTCCACGCGGCTATCGCAAGGATGGAAAACCTGGCCATGGAACGCCTGGCTCAGTTACCGCCCGAAGTCGCGATCGCTTATACGCGTAACCTGGAAGTGATCAACGACGCCATTCGCGATTGCGAACGCATGAGCCATGAAAACCCGGGCAATGTCATCAGCTACGTGGCGCTCACCCAGTCCTACGACGCCAAGGTGCGCCTGTTGGAAATGATCCTGGAAGGCTGACGCACCGCTTGAAAAATCGGGTGTTCAGCACAGAGAAGTTCATGCCTTGTTCGATTCAGGAGTTCAGCGCTTGCCCCCGCCCCGCGAATCCCCTGCCGGCGGCGTATTCATGGGCTGAGCCGATCCGCCTCCGGGGGGTTTAACGAAATACGGTCTGTCGTCGGCGTTGGCCAACTTGACCATGAGTTCTTCCAGGAAACCATAGAAAGCGGTTATCTTTTCGTAATTCAGTTTGTGCCAGTCGTCGCCGGGCTCGTGGTAATCTTCGTGGGTGCCCGCAAAGAAAAAGACGGCCGGTATACCCGCACGCGCGAAATTATAATGATCACTGCGTCGGTTGTAGCGATCCCAGTCCGTCAAGAATTTAAAACCGTGGCCGCCCTCTTCATTAACCTTGAATGCGATCTCATTTATGTTGGTCAAACCCTGGGTTTCTGCCGGAATGATCCCCATCTCACCCGTTTTGTTGCGGCCTATCATGTCCAGGTTGATATTGCCGACGATTTGCTCTTTGGGCACAATCGGGTTTTTAACAAAGTATTCGGAACCCAAGAGGCCCTTTTCCTCGCCGGAAACCAGCAGCAGGATAATACTGCGTCGCCGCTCCAGGCGTTGCAGGTGCTCACCCAACAGCAGGACCGTGGTGGTTCCCGAGGCGTTGTCGTCGGCGCCATTATACACCTGCTTGCCGCGAACGCCCACGTGATCGTAGTGGGCGCTGACCACCAGGTACTCATCCCGCAGCTTGGGATCGCTGCCGGGCAGGATGCCGACCACATTTTCCGTGGTCAAGATGTGCTGGTCCGCTTCCTGGGTGATGGTAAGGGTTCGGCGCTTCAACTCGAAGGATTGGGGTTTTTGTGTTCGCAGCATATCGTCCAGCGATTTTTGAATGCGCTTGTAATACCGGCCGGTGAGGGCTTCCTGTTTCTCTTTAGCTACCCGCAGCATGATGAAAGAAGGGGGTTTGCGGTCTTCCTCTTCTCCCTCCAGGGAAAGGTTGGACATCTCTCCCATGGAGATCAGTTTCGTTTGCTTCAGGTAGATCACACCAAGGGCGCCTTTTGTGCGCGCGCGGCGAAATCGACGCCAGGTGTTGAGATCGCGACGATTCATCTTGGAGAAAATGCTGTCTTTGTCGTCCGTGGAGGGGTTACCTTCCATAATCAGCACCCAACGGCCCTTGACATCCACGCCCTCGTAATCGCTGTATTTGTCGGTTTCCAGGCCGTACCCCACGAAGATCATGGGCGCTTCCACCTCGAAATCGCCCAGCGAGAGGCTGTCGAACTCCTTGCCGTAATTCAAATGGACGGTAGGGCCCGAACCGGATGCCTTCAATTGAACCTTGTTGGGAGCCAGGGAATCGGCGGTCAGGCCGAAAGTTTGAAAATAAGGGTCCTCGGTGTCGGGCAGGCCCGGCTGAACGCCCGCCAAGGCCATCTGCGAGGCCAGGTAACGGGCGGCAATCTTTTGGCCGCGTTCGGCGGTATCCCGGCCTTCCAGCAGGTCGTCGGCAAGAAATCGGATGTGCGCTCGATATTGAAGATCGATGACTTCCGGGTTGGTGAAAGCGAGCAAGGCGAGCAGTAGTGTCATGAAACAACCTCTGTTATGGCTCCGATCGGCGGATATGGCGAACCGAACGGGTATAGCTCCGAGTCGCTTAAACCAAGGCGAAAGATGCAAAAACAGCGAAACCCGCGCCATGGGATTTTTTACGGCTCCGAACCCGACTATTTTCCACTTTTCGGGAGCCCGGGCCTGCTATGTTAGGACAAATTGGGGTCGAGCCCCATGGAGGAGTAAACAAACGTGACAACTACCCATTGGGAAGAGCCGAACTGCCCCCTATGTAACGCCGCTTCGGCCGATCCCGTCTACGCCTGGTCGGGTGAGCCCGGCTACCGCATCCTCCGTTGCCGATCCTGCGCCTTCTTTTACTTAAGTCCGCGCCCCCGCGAGGAAGACATGGCCGGTCTATACCGGGACGGCGCTTATTACGCGAGCGAGGAAAGCGGCTACGATGATTACCATGCCCAAGAACAGGCGCTGGGCATGACGTTCCGTCGGTTGATGGTCAACCTGAAGAAGCGGGGCATAACGGGCGGTCGCCTGTTGGAGGTGGGCTGCGGCTTCGGCTACCTGCTGCGCGAGGCCGGCGCTTATTTCGATTATCGCGAGGCCACCGACTATTCCCCTGAAGCGGCCGAGCGGGCCGACGCATACGCGGATCGAGTGCACACGGGCGGACTGGAGATGGTGGCGGAGGAGCCCCTGTTCGACCTTGCCGTCGCCAACCATGTCATCGAGCACGTCTACAACCCTCACGCCTTTGTGCGCGATATGGTCAAACGTCTGAAGCCGGGCGGCGCGTTGGTCTTGTCCACCCCCCATATGGGCAGTTGGTGGCGCCGCTGCATGGGTAAACGCTGGCCGTCTTTCAAACTGCCGGAACACATCCTATATTTCGACAAGTCAACCCTGACCAGGCTCATGCAAGAAGCGGGTTTGACCGACCTGCAACCTCTCCCTTATCCCCACGCCTTCCCCATCTCGCTGATCGGGTCCAAGCTGGGATTGAAATTGACCGGTAAATTAGGCAAACCGGCCTTGTGGATACCGGGAACCACCCTGGCCGTAACGGGCCGAAAGCCCTGCGCCGGGTCCCTTTGAAGCGGCCGGTTGTGTCCGGTTGTCAAATTTCAGTTAGCAAGATTCCCCATTTAGGGATTAATCACCGGTATTTAGACGCTTATTGCAACGGAAGCTTAGAAATCATTGAAATCACCCCCTATGCACGCTGCATAGGGTTAAAAACCGTTGATTTTCCGCAACATTAAATTGATGAGGGTCCATTTTCTGCGAATTTGGAGAACATTTTGAAAAATGTGGTTGTGAAACGCCGATACGACAACCCATTAACCTGCATGTGGTTAAAAATCGTTGATTTTGGACCCTATGCACGCTGCATAGGGGTAAAAACCGTTGATTTCACCCCCTATGTAATCTACATAGGGGGTCGCATCAACGGTTTCTAAGGGTATGTAGTCTGCAACCCCCCCAAAATCTCCGAAAACGGGCGTTCATATTTTTACCGGCCGATGATTTCGTCGATTGCAAGAGTTCAACTGAATTCGAGCCCGGTTTGTCAACGATTGCCGGGGCTCGAAACGATATGAACCGGGTATATCATCGGTTTCCGACCCTATGTAGCATGCATAGGGTGTAAAAACATCACGAGAGGACCCTCATGAGAAAAATGTCCGGCGTGACCAGGAGTTTTTAAGAGGTCGCGGGTTACATAGGGGATCGCATCATCGATAACCAAGGTGCGGTTCATTTGAGCGGAATTTTGCGATCATTTCAGTCCGCTCTATCGATGAGTTGGGAGGAGACCGTCACTTCGGATCTGACCCGCGACTTGTTCACCACAAGGGTCGAAGGGGATGAGGATCACCGATGAATCGGTTTGGGCTTCGCCTCTTCTTTCTCCTCTGGTTACCGTCAGCGATAGGGTTACCGGGTCCGTACCCAGGGCTCGGTAGCGGATTTTGTGGGTATCGTCGGGACCCACGATGACGCCGCCTTGGATTGTCCACTGGAATTCGGCGTTGGCCGTATCTCCTCGCGCATAGGCCGAGGCCGGACAACTGCCGACGGTGAAGCTTGGGGCCAGGATGGAGACGTCCAACGGTTCCGTGGAGGTGAAGCGCTCGCGGCGCCACCAGTACCAGTAGCCGTCTTCCGCCCATGCTCTCAGCCATAGGACGTCGTTGTGAACGGTCAGATTACTGGGTTGAGCACTCAAGCGTCCCGGGTTCAGGTCCAGGCTGATTGTTCCCTCCGGCGTGCCGTCGCTTTGCCATAATTCCTGTCCCGTCTCCTCATCGGACGCCCGGAAGAACAGGTGTCCGTCGAAAACGATGCTTTCTTCCAAGGCCTCGCCCAGATTCAGGTCTCGAGCAAGCATGGTCAGGGAATCACTCTCCATGTTGCAGGCCCAGAGGTTATAACGATTGTAGGCATATCGAATATCTTCCGCGAAGTAGATCAGAGAACCGTCCTGGCCAAGGAAGGTGAGTTCCGGCATATCGAAATCGGCCTCGAAATCGTAGATCAGCCTGGTGCCTTCCATGGTGCCGTCCGTGATGTAGAAACCCATCGGCAGGTTGCCGAAGGCGATCACCGGAAAAGCATAGTTGCCGTTTACAGGGCGGTGCTCGGCCCAACGGTGCCGCGCGTCCAGGGAGTTGACAAAAAATTCTCTGCTGCCGTCTTCCGGGTAGCGATAAAGCGTTGCGCCGCCCCAGTGGTTATCGTTATCGAAAAGACGGAAGTTACCGCCGCTCAGGGCCAGAATGGGAAAGATGCCGTCCGGGTCGGGATAGGTGCCTTCCGCCGTGCCGTCCGTGCGATGCCATTCGGTTCTGGTTCTCCAATCTAGAAGATAGCTGTCGTAGTAGGGTACCTCCAGAGCGAAGTACAGCGCCCCGTTCACCAGGCGAAATTCACTGATGCCTTCTTCCCAGGATTGAGGTTCGTCGTCCAGCAGTTCGGCAACTGCAACCACATCCCCGGGGCCGCCCGCGGATATCAGGTGAAAGGCATCATCGATTTGCTTCATGTAATAGAGACGGTCGTCATGGCTCTCGACTTCGAAGTAAAATGGCAATGGCGTGATCGTATCCACAAGCGTCAGGTTTTCCAAATTGCCGTCAGCTACCCAGACCTCAAATTTGTCATGAACGTCTACCGACAAAAAGAATCGATCATCCGCCGGCAATATTTGTCTGACAACAGTGTTCGGACCGAAATCCAGACTCGTCGTTTGGGTTTCTTCCAGGGTATCGCCCAAAAGATGCGCTGTCTGGTCAGAAAGATTGAAGACGACAACGCGGTCACCGGCTGAGAATATTTCGAACCCGCTGAGGTCGGCTCCCTCCAGGCCCAGCACCGGTGTCGATGCGTCGTCGTCCATGCGCCGAAGGGTGTCGGCGGTGATGTAGTAAAGCTTGCCGTTGACGATGTTCGCCTCATAGGCCCCATCCGTGTATTTGGAAGTATCCGGGTTGATATCCAGGAAGGACATGGCGCCGTCCTGAACCAGAACGGGTTCGTCTTCCCCGCCTAATAACACCCGATCACCCGCCGCTGCCAGATCCTTGGTTTCAGGGAAAAAAGAAAGGGGAGCAACCAGGACGGTACCCTCGACAGTGCCGTCCGTACGCATCAGGTGGTGTCGACTGTCGTGAGAGGCGAAACCGTAGGCATAGCCGTCGCCCGGCAGAACCAGATTGTCATTGAGTTCGTCCCGTATGGAAAAGACCCGGAAATCGCCGATTTGCTCGTAACCGCCGCCGGTAAAGCGCAACAAACCCGAACTATTGGCATGCAGTAACAAGGTATCGTTCACAACGGACAGGCCGCTTAGGTGTAGACCGACCAGATTGGTGAAAGCCCGCGTGCCTTCCGGGGTGCCGTCGGTCATCCAAAGGCCGTTGTTGACCTCATTAGGGGCAAGAAAATACAGGGTGTCACCTAGCACGGCTGCCGCCGAAATATCGTCCGCACTGCTCAGGAGTTTCGTGCCTTGGGCGGTTCCGTCGCTTACCCATAGTTCTTCGACGGGGTCGCCGTCGTTTCCACGGTCGATCAGCATGTAGAAGCGATCGGCGGCGGGAATCAGTTCCATGTTCATGCCGCGATCAGGGCCGGGTCCGAACAAGTTTTCGTCCTCAATAAAAAGTGTCACCTCTTCGAAACCGGATTCACCCAAGCGGGAGACAGTGAACCCCCTATCCCGGACAGCGCTAATGGCAAACAGGTCGTCGCCCATATCGACGAACTGAGTTTCTCCCGCAAACAGATCGAAGGGACCCAGGGAAACCGTGGTCTCACCCTCGACCACTGAGAGGATGCCGTCCTCGTAGGTGTAAAACCTGCCGTTGAAAATCCTTGCGCCCTTGATACCTGTCCAAACCCGCGTGTCGTCCGGGTTGATAATGATCAACCCCTGGCTGGAGTCGTAATACAGCCGTCCGTCAATCAACAACAGTTCCCCGCTGACGCCGTAACCTTCGCCGGGCGCCAGGTCTTCAAACAATCGCGGCCGTTCTTCACCGGCTCGCAAGACCCAGAGTTCGCGGCCGAACAGCACGTGTTCCGCGGCAAAGTAGATATCGCCGTTGAAAGCGGTAAAGCTGCCGGGATTTGAAGGGGCCAGGTTGGATGTTTCGATAAGTTCATAGGGCGTGGGCAGTTGGGCAAAGCCGGCAACGGACAAGAAGAGCACAAACAAAGGCAGGAAAGGCATGATGGAATCCTCTAACCGAAAATGAAGCCCGGACGAGGCCGGACGGTTATGGAACAAGCAAGCCTGATGCCGGCCTCTGAAGCCGGGTAAAGGTGATCATTCGAGTCTTTTTTTTCGGGCAAAAAAAATGGCGCCGGATAAACCGGCGCCATGTTAATTAACGAACGATGATGATCACGGCCAGAACCAGACGCCGAAGAAACCAAGATCGAACATATTGGTTGACGAGCTGAATTGCTCGTAGGAGGTTCCTTGAGCGCTGGGGAAGGTCCACCAACTGGAGAAGTCACTGGGACCCGGATCGACCGCACCGCCGCCCTCGGTGACGCCTACAATGGATGAGAAGGAAGAAATCGCCTCGTAGTCGAAGGAGATGCCGCCCCATTTTTGCAGTTCTACCGAGAAGTAGTTGGGCTGGGTGGAGAAGAAGTTGGGAGTACTGACGAAGTTGATCTTCTTGCCGAAGAATGTATCTTCCGCGATGACCAGGCCCGTACTGGGATTCAGGTCGACCCACAGCGGAGCGACGCGGGGCGGGCCGTTCAGCAGCAGGGAAACCGACGAGAAGAAGGACGTATCGGAAGCACCGAAGGTCAGGTTACCGTTGGAGTTGACGAAGACACTGCTGTAGTCCTGGCCGTTGAAGTGGAAGTCGAAACCAAGCGGCAATTCGAAGGTGGTGTCGTCGCCCTGCGGCAGGACCTCACCGTCGTATTTGTTGACCGTCAACAGGTAACGACCGCTGCTGCCGCCGTCGCCGGTGAAATCGAAGTCGGGGAAGGTGGTCACGGCCAGCGCCAGTTCCAGATCTTCATTGGCCTGTAATAACAGGCGCGATTTAAGGCCGCCGCCGCCGTCATCATCGGTGATCAGCAAGTCGCCCGTGTTGCGGTCGAACAGGCCGATGAAGGAGTCCAGGTTACCGCCCACTACCTCGATGGCGATGAACTGGTTAGCCTTGAGATCGAACTCGAAGAAGTCCACATCGTCACTTTCACCGTCGATTCGGGTCAGGTGGAAGCGGCTGCTGTTGCTGCTGAAGTCCGGGCGAATATGCGCCGCGTCGGCCAATGTGTTGTTGGGTTCAAAACGGTCCTTGAAGGCTTTCTTGGGTACGTTGAAACGACGTGAGGTGTTGTCCAGGTCGAAATCCGCCGCGGCGAATTCCTCGTAGAAAGCAACCTTCCAAAAGCTTAGCCACAGACTGTTGCTGAAGTCGTCTTCCGTCTCGAAACCGGTGGTGTTGTCGCTGCCGCAACTGGTGCCGACCACGGCAAAGGCCTCGGTGACGCCGTCATAGGTGAGCGTGACACGACCCTTCTTCTCCAGCTTGATTTCGAAGGTATTGGAGCCGGTAGCGGGGAAGGAGGGTACGCCGTCGAAGCGAACCACGAATTCCTTGGACGAGGGAATGTCGAAGGAAACCACGCCGCCGCCGGTGGGGTTGAGGTCCGTCCACAAACCGGCGATGCGAGGCGGGCCGCCCAACATATCGGCTTTGGATTCGGAGAAATCGGTGCTGGGCGCGCCGAAGGTCAGGTTACCGTTGGAGTTAAGGAACACGGAGGTATAGGTTTCGCCGCAGAGTTGAAAATCGAACGGCAGAGTCAGTTCTACGAAGTCATCGTCACCCAGGGGCACGGGGCCCGGGGCCAGGGTGTTGAAGATGATGTCGATGTCGGGAATGGTGGTGCCGGCAACGGCGGTGATTGTCGTAAACGCGGCCGGGTCATCGGTGGTAGGGTCGGAGGACTCGTTGGCGCCGTTGTACAGTTCCTCGGCGCCGGGCAGAGGACTGAGCGCCGGGGTGGAGAAGGCGCCGGCAAGCAACTCGTCAACGAAAACGATGTAGTCCGCGCCGGGGGTCAGCCCATTCAGGGTATAACGACCCGAGTTGGGGTCGGCCTGACTGCTGGAGGTGGACAGGTAACCCGAAATCACCGAGACCGCGTCGTCGAACGGATCGGCCAGGTTGCGGGCAATGATGTTGACACCGTTGATCCGGGTGGTGCCGTCCGGGCCGAAGATGGTACCGGAGATGCGGCCCACGTTATCCAGGGCGCCGGGCTCGGGATAGAGGGAAGTCAGGTAGGCGATATCATCGGCGGCAGGAGTGGCTTGACCGCCGCCCACAACCGCGAAGGGATACATGGTGGCCAGTCGTTCAAACAGGTTTTCGGGGGGAACGGTATTGTTGGGCGAGGGACCGGTGCTGTCACCGAAAAGCGCTACCTCGGCGTTGACCACCACGTGGGCCAGGCCGCTGAAGTGACCCAGTTCGTGGACCACGACACCGAACAGTTCCTCCAAGGGGAAAAACGCATCCACGGCGCCGCCGTTGATGAAGGCAAGGCCTTCGATGATTTCACAAGCGGAGGGGTTGACCCACTCGGGACCTGCAAAACCAAGGACCCCGGAACCGAAACCGAACAGCAGGTTGAAAATGTCGCCGTCTTCGTCCAAAACGATGGGCGAGATGCCGTCGGGAGTCGGCGTGTTCAAGAGAGCGATGACATTGGTCTCATCGATATCTTGGGCCAGGGCGGGTCCTTTCTTGTAGGAGGCCGCACAGGAGGGGATGTCGGCCCAACGCTGGAAGGCATCGTCGACAAACTGGGTGGCGTCGGCGCTGTTCAAGGTCGCCAGACCACCCATGTCCACATTGTAGGTTATTGCGGTGCCGTTGGCGGGCCAGACAAAGGGCACGCCGGACTGACAGATATCCAGGCTACCGCCGGCGAAACCGGGGAGTATGAGGAGGCAGGCGGCCGTTACCGCGATGACTTTGGAAAAAAGTTGCTTTTTCATTACTTGCCCCCTCCGATGATATTGCGAATCTCATTGGCCAGATCCGTGTAGGTAATGGAGCTGGGATCGGAATGGGCACTGCGTTGGGGCATATCCCGGAAGAGACCCAGGTTATCGATTTCGTTCAGCGGCGTATCCACTTTATTTTTGGTCACGATGCGGAAGCTGCCCTGGCCCAGGCCCACGGTGGTGCACAGACCGGCGGAGCTGGGTTGGGTGCAGAACAGCAGGTACTCGCTGCCAACCTGCAATTCCGGCATTTTGGGCAGAATGGAAATGTGCAGGTTGTCGCCGGAACGACGTTCTTCTTTTTTGACGGTCCCGATCATGGTGATTTCGGCAACCTGCATGTTCTTGACGGTTTGATAGGTGCCTTTCAAACCGTCCGTTACCTGAACCACGTAGGTGACGGTGGGCAGGGTGCCGCCGCCGATTTCCAGGCTTCCGGTTTTCATATCCAGAACGGTACCTCGAAAGATCTTGGCGGAGCGATTGGTGAGTTGGTCAAGGTTCATTTGCATCACATTACCCGCGCTGACCCAGGGGGTGATGATAAGGCCGAAAGCGAGAAGCAACGAAATCTTCCTCACTGAAAACTTCATTAGAAAATCCTCCAAAACTGCTTGTGGTTTCAAAGAAAAACCATTAGATACATTGTGGTTATGGAAAATGGGAAATTGTAGGTTCGAACGAGCAGACCACTACCTGCCCGAAACGCGCCCGGGGTTAAAGGGGAGTTGATCCGAAACCGGGGTGGTTTCGGTGATGAGTACAAGGCAAGGGCGATTACAAACAAGTTTTGTTTGCCGCTACCGAATCAGGGACATGCCATATAAAATCGGGTCTTCAGCTCTCAATCAAAGAGGCGCCCGTTTCACCTGAATCGCATTCGGCAAGGTGCTCACCGGCCGCGGGAAACTGTTGGTTTCCCTGGAGCAACTTGTTTGCAAAAAGCAGCTTGAGACTATCCCGAGTCTTGGGCAGATCTACCTGCTGCCGGTAAGGCAATGGGCAAAGGCAAGATGTCGACCTCTCTCGGCGTAGTGCCGAAGGGAAGGCGTAAGGTTGACAAGGCAGACATGGAATTTACTCCGGTGTAAAGAGTAAGAAGGCTGAACCATCGAACCGCCGAAAGAAATACATCAATAGGTGCAATAAAGCCCGCCGTCGGCGGCATTAGATATGATGTTCAGACTATCTTTCCAGATTTGGTGCTGATTGTACAGACTAAATGTGAAAATTATTCACTTTTTTTATTTTGGGCCGGGTTGCGCGGAATTGCTCTTTTCTGGAAACAGTCAACATCAGCCGGAAGACGTGACCTGATCGTAGTAATGAGGGAGCCGACGGCGCACGGATACGGTGCAATATCCATGCGCGCGCAAGTCCGATATCTCGATCATGCGCGGGCGGAGCGGCAGGGGCTTTCGTCGGTTCGGCTTCCGGAAACCTGTTTAGATGGCCACCACGTCTTTCAACTCCGGCAGCAACTCTCGCAGGCGCGTTTCAATACCGTTTTTCAGAGTCATGGTTGAACTGGGGCAACCGGCGCAGCTGCCTTGCATCATCAGCTGAACGATTCCGTCGTTGTAACCCGCGAAGACGATATTGCCGCCGTCCATGGCCACCATGGGACGAATCTCGTCCAGCACACTTTTGATGATACTGACCTTTTCATCGTCATCCAGGCCCGAATCGCGGTGGATCTTCTCGGCAGGTAGGAAATAGGGTCGCTCACCGCTTTGAATCTGCGTGCGGATGATTTTACCGATGGCCCGGGCAAACTCCTGCCAGGGTTGATCCCCGTCCTTGGTTACCGTAACGAAGTTCTGGAAGGCAAACAGGGTCTTGACGCCTTCCAGTTCGAACAATTTCTCAGCCAACAGGCTGCCCTCGGCCGCCTTGGGGTCGTTGATGGAAATCGGATCGCCGTCAACGATCTGGCGGTCGACGATGAATTTCAAGGCGTCGGGGTTCGGTGTGGGGTTCGCCGTGATATATACCTGCTCGCTGTTCATGCTGTCTCCTCATTTCGGAAATCGCGTCCGCCAAGGGCCGGCCAGGGCATTCTACACCAGCGAGGCCGATCTTGGAAGTCATAAGCGAATGTCGGGTTTGCCGAAATCGGCGCTATACCGCCGCCCCCGGGTATGGGAAACACTGAAGGCGTTGTGCTTATTTCTGAGGCCTGGGGGTAATCAGCGCTCCCCGTTTTCATGAAAAAACAAAAGGGCCGGCTTCCCAGAGGAAAACCGGCCCCGTTTAACTTTTGCGACGCGAAGAGCTAGCCGCCGATACGGTCCATGATACGCTTGATCAACTCCCCCTGCTTTTTCAGTTCGGGATGTTCCGGCACTTCTTTGAGAGCCGCCTTACTGGCCGCGGAGGCTTCCTTGAACTTGCGGGTTTCGATCAGGTTGTTGATCTTCAGGTAGAGCGCATTGCCGTAGTTGTGAGACATGATTTGGCCGTTTTCACCGGCAAGATCCAGCTTGGCGTCGGAGAACGCCTTCTTGTAGACATCGATCTGCGCGGCATAGTCGCCTTCCTTGAAGCTGTCCAACCAGTCTACGTAAGTATTGAAGCGCAGGTCGTTGAGCATGGTTTTGGACCAGTCGGCCTGAACCGCATTGTCCAACATGCTCAAGGCGCTGTCCCAATTCTTGTTTTCGCGCTTGATGTTGCTGAAACGCACCAGAACGGACAGGTAGTTCTTCTGGTTCATTTCGGTCGTAGTATCCTTGGCTGCCAGTTCCAGGGCCTCTTCCAACTTGCCTTTCTTGTCCAACTCAATCAACTCCAACTGGGCCAGACGTTGTCTCATCACCTCGTGCTGCTTGCTGTCGACCTTTTCCAATTTGACCATCAAGGCGTCCATTTTTGTCTTGTTGGCGGCACGTTCGGTCTCGCTCTCCTCATCTTTGTTGTTTTCCCAGATCTTGTCGATGATCAGGGTGTAGGTGTTGGCCAGGACGCGGTTGTATTCTTCCTCGTCGGGCGGGGCGGGGATGGCTTCCAGTACGGCCCTGGCTTCCTCGTACTTCTCGGCGTTGAACAGCTTGGCGGCGTAGTTGTAGTCGCGGACGCCCATGTTACGGAGGAAATCGGTCTTGTACTCACCGGTGTAGTCAGCCAGTTCCTTGCACAATTGGGTCACCAGGTCACGGTTCGACTGCTCCAGGTTGCTGGTGATCAGCTTGACGCCAATGTTGAAGTTGACCGCGTGGTAGATGTCCAATTTGGGGTAGCAGGGGGAAGCGCCTGCCCCAATGCGCGCCGCGCGCACCTGGCCTTGCGCCGCGGCGTCCAGGTCGGTCTTCTCTAATTCGTTGGCCTTGTTATGGGTTTCAAGCATCTTGTTGTACAAAAGCTTTCCCAGGG
>JAAUYB010209787.1_pt1 | contig 39892 bp, 40 predicted proteins | sample 7278071 | NCBI WGS metagenome assembly JAAUYB01 (sample SAMN14350121, study PRJNA611818) | marine sediment metagenome | isolation source: surface marine sediment (1.8m) | place: French Polynesia: Moorea | collected 2018-08 | reverse complement strand
GCCCACTCTTGGTCGCTCAAATCATGCCTGCTCATCACCGCCTCCGTTTTCGGAAGAGTGAATCAGAACCATATCGCGTTGTGAATCCCCTTAATGGGGACACGTCCTAGGAGCGGCCGACCCGAATTAACATAAGACAGATTATGCGTCGTTCTACAATAATATGTTATTAGTGACATTCATATATCAATGCGGCATGCTGAGGTCACATTCCAAGCCATTGGACTTTCAGCATGCTCAATCACACGCTCCGCCTCGCCGCACTCGCCGTCCTGGGTTCGACCTCACTTGTCGGGGCACCGGAACGCACACAGGCTCAATCCTACCCAATCGACTGCGCCATTCTCCTGTGCCTCTCCGGCGGCTGGCCGGCATCGGCACCCTGCGCACGCGCCCGGGCCGTATTCATTCGGCGGATAACACCGTGGCCCGTCGAACCGCCCTTACAGATCTGGCGCTGCCCCATGGGCGCGTCCCTCAAGCGAATCGATGTCGGCAATGATGGAGGCCGTATCTACGACATCTTGTTCAACGGTGACCGCGCGTCGCCGCTGCAATCGGCACCAGAAACGATGCCCCAAATCGACAGAAATCTCCCAACCGCAGTGTATCACACCGACGGTTCTGAGGCCGTGCAGCTGCCCGACGGACTTGGTCTCCGCCTCGTTCAGGACCGCGCAGACATCGATATCAGCGGACCCGAGTTCAATTTCGTACGCTCGATCCGTGTCTTCGATGTGCGATACGCCAGGCAGTACGAGTCCGGACGCGATGGCGATTGCAACCGCAGCGCCGTCGTCGTTCTGGGAACCTATGGGACCCAGGGTGACTTCTCGTGGCGGCGGTCGTCAACCGGTGCCCTGCCCCAGGCACATGTTGGCCTCGAACGTTGGGGCGAACACTGTCCGGGCATCTCTCACCGCTCGGTCTTTGTCGAATGGCGCGACTACGAGGGCAACTACGGTTTCGAGCAGGTGAACTACTGAATTGGCGCTATCGTTGGCGATTTGGTTCGTCGTCGTCCGAAAGTGACTCAAGGAATTCGATCACGTCGACTGGTGTCGTAGGTTTGGCATTCGCCAGTACCTCTGAGCGTAACAGCGGTTCAACGAACTTGGCTGTTTCTCGCCCGTGAATCCAGAGAAACGATAGCTCGCCCGTATTCCACATATAGACCAAACCAATCAAACGTGAGCGATCGGCGCCAAGCAGCCGCGCTATGGGCGCCGCTTCTACTCTTTCATCTACCATCGTCGTTTCTACTCCTAACCGGTTGGGCAGACGGCGTAGCGACCAACTCCGGAACGTGCATTCATCGCCGAATCACTCTCTCGAGAGTTGTGCTTTAAAGCAGGGAGAATTCACGATACGATACGAAGGTGGGCGAAACGGAACGAAACGAAGACCGGTACGCCATTGATAAAGCATGGGAAATATTTCGTCCCTCCGCCGGGTGACGGAAGTGACTTCAAGGAAACGTTCCGGCGCCTTTGTGCAGCTGGTGCGGGTCGGCCGGTCGACAAGGAGGGGTTTCCGGCGGGACCTTGGACGCCCGAGCTTCTTGCGGCGGCGATCTCACAGATTGATGCCAATCGATCCGGTATCGAGCTACGGACGGTGCAGCTTTGGTTTCAGGATAATAACAAGGGGATCAGCACCGAGAACATTCGCTGGCTGGCAAGGGTATTCGGGTGCGATGATCCGGAGGCGACCAGCAAATGGCAGACCGAACTCAGTTCGGCGCAGTCGCGCCTGGTTGCCAGGAGGCGCGCGCTACGTAACGGATTAGAGCGCCGCGACGCCGAAGTGCCTCCAGGTGCAACAGTGAATGCGACTCTCGAATTCGACCCGGAATCCTTGGCCGAGGCGACTCAAAGCAATGATGTCATCGGGCCAAAACGGCGCTTCAGTTTGGCGAAAAGATCAGAGGCGCTGTTTAACCGCGGTTCTACTCTGGACATACCGGCCGCAGTGTTCGCGGGTGCCGTGGCACTTGGCTTTTTCTCCTATTTTCTGGGTATTCACAGCGTCGTCTACACCCGGGCTGACGACCTGATCAAACAGGTTGGGTTTCTTTGGGCGCCGAACTGGACGCTCCTCTTTATGGTGTTCATGCCGCTCTACTTCGCGTTCGTCGTGGAGTTGCTCGTCTTCTGGAAGAGGGATGGCCGCTCAAAGTTGGCTATGATCAGCGGTCGAATGGAACGCAACGACAGTTGGGCGCTCAAAGTCGAGGCTTACTCGGTCACATACTGGGCGGTGTTATTCATATGCCTGCCAATCGCCGGCCTTCTTCAGTGGATCGCAAGGCGGCTGATGCCATTGATCTCAGGAGATCGTGGAAATTACGCCATCGACTGGGGCGCCATCGCGATTGTGCACCCCGTGAACATATCGGTGCCGGGGTCGATCCTGTTCACGGGCCTCGCCTACCTGTACATGAGCGTCTGCTTCTATTTTCTCTTCGTGGGTCTGATCCTGCTCTATACCCTGGCCCATGAATTCTGGGAAATCGGCGGCAAGACAGGTTTTCGGCAGGGAGCGGAAGGCAGGCGCGAAGTGCTGGAGTCCGGTCTCAGAGTCATGTGCGGAACTTTTCGCTGTGCGATCCTGGGTGTCCTGGTCGCGATATGCATGAAGCTCCAGAGCGCTTATGTGACATCGAGCGCTGAAAACATTCTGGCTTGGTTGGCCGGCGATCTATTGTCAGTCTTCGAGGCTGGCAACGACTGGAGAGACGGAAAAGACTACGTCAGGCCGACACACTACAGCAGTCTCCTGGTCGCGATGGCCACCTGCGCAGTTTTCCTGCATGGCGCCCTGCGGCTTCAAGCCGTCTGGAGGCGTCAGGAGGGCGTTGGCGAGAATCAATTACGCGGAGTGTTGACTGCGATGTCGGCAGTCGTCGCATTGCTCGTCACCGGGTACTTGCTGATCGGTGCTTTCCCCGGATTTTCGATCTTGCTGAGCATCGGACTGCTGCTCGCGGTTTACGGCCTGTTCGATCCAGGGTTCGGGATGGAGAAAGCGGCAGGTCCGAGAGGCAACCACCGTGTATCATAGTTGGCTTGACCGTTGGGACGAGCGCCGGGCAAGGCGAGGAGACGCAGTCAAAACAAAGGCCGATTTCGCGTTGGACGCAGACCTCGCTTTTCCTGGCGCAGGGCAAGCAGGCAGTATCGCGGCGTTCTGTGAGCTTGCGGACGCGGCCGTCGCGGATCCGACATTTTTTGATGAGCCGGGCAGCAGTGATCTGGGGTTCGAGATCGAAGACGGGTGGGTCGCCTTTCCGTCGGACATGATCACCGCCATCGAAAGGAACAATACCGTCTGGGCTAAGGTGACAGAGAGCGGGTCAAGGAATCGGGCGATGGTGGTCTTCCACCATTGGAATGCGGCGGCGCGGTATCGACAGATTGCCTGGTTCTTCGCGCGCCGCGGCATCACGGTTGTCGAGATTGCCATGCCCTACCACTTCGAACGAAGCCGTCCCGGTGCGTCATACGCCGATCACATGCTGGGCCCCAATCTCGGGCGAACAGTTCAGTCCATGAGGCAAGCCGTATGGGACGGACGAAAGCTCATACGTTGGTTGGAGAGCAAGGGCTATCGCAAGATCTCGGTTCTCGGCATGAGCCTTGGTTCCTGGGTCGCGGGGCTGATCGCGGCGTACGACCCGGCTGTGTCGAAGGCGGCGCTGCTTCTGACGGCCGGCAGCCTGGCCGACATGGTCTGGACGGGTCGCGCCACGCAAGCGATACGCGAAAGCCTCGAACCTGCGATTGATCTGGAGAGTCTCCGAAGGGCCTGGGGTCCGCTTGACCAGGAAAAGCACGCGCATCGGTTGGCACGGCCCGATCTCGACCTTCAGGTGGTATTGGCCAGGAGAGACACGGTGGTTCTGCCAGACCTGTCCCGGAGGCTGATACAACGGTTGAAGGACGCCGGCGCCAGACCCGCGATCCTGGAGCTGAACTGCGGTCACTATTCGTTATCGATGCCGCCCTACCTCGTTTGGGCCGGTCTGAGCGTGACGCGCTTGCTGCAGCGCGGTCATTGAGTCGAGTGCGGCAGGCGGCGCAGCGAATGCCGTGACTTCACGGGCTCCCCGCCGGGGCTATTGCTCGCCCAGTTCTAGGAACCGCCCGTATTCCTCGCTCACCTCACGCACTTCGTCGAACGCCCGAGCGCGCTCTTCGTCCAGGTAGCGGAAATAGCGCTGGATATCCCGAACGTAGAACTCGAAGTCGGAACGGATGATGTCCGCATAGTCCCGCGCCGCTTGCGGATCGCTTGGCACGAAGGGCCTTTGCGGTGCCAGGCACGATTCGGCGTTGGCCGCACCAGCCAGGACCATGAGCATCGACTTTGCTAGCGCGCATCGCGCGCTGGCCAAGGGCAGTCCTCCCAAGATCCTAATTTCCTTGATCGACTGCATGCGTCCGGTCTATCGGTTTCATGAGCGAGAATCCGCTTGGCGGCACGATAATACATCTTGCGCGTCATAAATATACTATCGTATGTCCGGGTTGCAATCATCGTCGCCCGGTCATTCGCCTTTTGGGAGAGCGCGATCCGGGTTATGGACCTAAGTAAAGAAACGCCAAATGTGGTCACCGAACCCCGATTTCGCGACCTGGTCGCCAGCGGCTATCGCGTCGAAGTTGTCTGCAAGACGGACGCCTTCAAGAAGGGCCCGAACTGGCACGGGGTCTGGATTATGCGGGCTGTCAGTGACGAGGGCCTGGAAAAGCTCCTGGTCACGGCGCGCACACGCACCTCGCGCAACGACATCAAGATCCGCGAGATCAAGACCGTCACCGGGGTCATCTCCTTCCTGCAGGGGATTGGTTTTTCACACGCCGACATCCCGCTCGAGGAAGGCAAGCGGACGGTGCACAAGCTCTCAAGCGAGGAACTGGCGCGCCTCAGTCGCTAGCGCCCTTCTCCTTCTTATTCTGAAATCGCCCGCATCGGCACAGATGGTGCTGATGATGGACAGTGATGGCGCGCTCAGGCCGTCGCAATCCCAGGAACGCTTCTCGCGCAATTACAATGACGGCATCGGCCAGGGGTCCGCAGCTGACGGGTTGCGTATCTTTGGTGAGGACGCTGAAAAGCTAGAAGAACTGCGCGTCGCCGCCATTGCCCCAACCGTCCGCGCACCTCGCCCGGAGATTTTGTCTGCCATCGAAGATACGGCCCTTCGTTACGCGGGCCATCGCGGTCTCCGTGCCGCAGATATCACGGTCACCGACTGGCTGAACCTCTATCGCGCCAATATCGAGATCGAGAGCGCCTATGACCCCCGCGCTGTCTCACATGCCGGCGCCATCGGCCTCGGTCAGCTGATGCCCGGCACGGCCGCCCTGCTCGGTGTCGATCCGCACGACTGGCGCCAGAACCTCGACGGCTCCGCGCGCTATCTCGCAATGATGCTGGCCGAGTTCGGCGACGCACGCCTCGCGCTCGCCGCCTACAACGCCGGACCCGAGGCCCTGCGCGAGCACGGCGGCATCCCCCCGTTTCGAGAAACCCAAAACCACGTCCAGCGGGTGCTGGCCGTCTTCACCCGGCTGGAAGGAAAGAACTCATGAAGCCACCCGTGTCACTCCTCGTTGCATTCGTTTCCGTGCTGCTCGTCTTGGCTGAGCCTGCGCTGGCGCAGAGCATCGACCTCTCCCCGATCCAGAGCCTGCTGCAGGGGATCGTCGATGCGCTCACCGGCCCGCTCGGGGTCGTCATCGCCACGCTCGCCGTGCTCGGCATCTTCCTGAGCTGGTTCTTCAACATCATCGACCTGCGCCAGGCACTCTGGGTGCTTGTCGGCATCGCCGGCGTCGCCGCGGCGCCGACCATCGTTGCCGCGGTCTTCGGGGCCTAAGGAGCCACGGCCTTGGCCGAGCGATCGCCTCTCTTCCTAGGGCTCGTCCGCCCGCCGAAACTGCTCGGCCTGCCGATCATGTATGCCATGGTCTGGCTCTTCGGTGCGGTGCTGCTCTTCGTCTGGATTCAGCACATGGCCGTGCTCGGCGTCGCAGCCGTGCTCTATCCCGTTCTCTGGAAGGCGGCCGACTGGGATCCGCGCTTCATCGATGTGATGATGACGGCGCTTCAGGAAACCCCGCCGACGCGAAACCGGGCCATCCACGGGGGCGACAGCTATGCCCCGTGACGAGACAATCGACGAACGCACGTTGATGCCGGACTGGTATGCCCGCGAGAAACGCCTCGCGCACATGCTGCCCTATGTTAGCCTGTTCGACGACAACACCGTCCGGACCCGGGTCAATGAGCTCTTCCAGTGCGTCCGGCTGAGTGGTGTGAACAGCTACACGACGGACGATGCCTATCTCGACAAGGTCACCACGCTCTTTGCCCGGATCATCGCGCAGCTCGGACCCGAGTTCAGCTACTACGTTCACAAGGTCTCGAAGGCGATCACAGCGGAGCTTCTGCCAGTCCAGAATGACGATTTCGCGGCGGCGGTCGATCAGGCCTGGCGCGAGAAGCTCGCCACCAGCGGTCTGCGCGACAAGACCCTGACGCTGACCATAATTCATCGCCCGCCGCCCAGGAGCTTTCTGGGTTTCGTCAATCGCAACGCGCCGGAGCGGTTCCAAGAAGAGACCCGGAAGCGCGTGCGGCGCTTGAGGGAAGCTGTCGGCGTGTTCACCTCCGGACTGGCAGACCTAAAGCCGCGACTTCTGTCCGCGCAATCAGGTGAGCTTGTGGGCTTTCTCGGCGCCCTCAACACCGGCCGCGAACTGCCGCTCTATCCGGTGAACCGCTACGGGTTTCTAGCCTACAACGTCGCCAACACCCGGGTGACCTTTCTCGAAGATCATTTCGAGATCTCGGACGGCGTCGCCGGGCAACGCTTCGGCAAGAGCTTCACCATCGGCGAGTATTCCGAGGCCACCACCTGCACCATGTTCGACATGCTGAACCTGCCTGTCGACATGATCGTCACGCATTCTTTCACGCCGATCAACTCGAACCTGATGGCGGGCCGGATCAAGCGGCAAAAGCGCCAGATGCAGGCTTCGCAGGATGCCGCGATGTCGCTGCTCGAAGCGCTCGACATCGCGCATGACGATCTCGAGGCCAAACGGCAGAGCTTCGGCGAGCACCACATGGTGGTGACCGTTTTCTGCGACAGCCTCGACGAGCTGCAAACCCTCAGCGCCGAGATCGTCAACGCCGCCGCCGCCGAGGGCGTGAAGATGATCGGCGAGCGGATGGCCGCGAAGACGCATTATTTTAGCCAGCACCCGGGCAATCAGCCGAAGCGCGTGCGCGCCAGTGCCGTCACCAACCGCAACTTCGCGGATTTTGCCGCGCTGCACCGGACCCAGCTCGGCAAGGACAAGCACCAACTGCCCTGGGGCCAGGAGATCACCCTCTTCCCGACCCCGGAACAGAGCGCCTATCGGTTTTCCTACCACGAGCAAGGCTCGCCCGGGAAAGAACCGACCAGCGGGCATACCCTGATCCTTGGTCGACCCGGCTCCGGCAAATCCGTGCTCTCGGCCTTCCTGATGACGCAAGCCCGGCGTGTGGGCGCGCGCATCTTCGTCTTCGACTATCGGCTCGGTATGGAGATGGCGGTGCGCGCCAATGGCGGACGCTATGCTTCGATCAAGGCCGGACAGGCGACGGGTCTCAATCCGCTCTGGACCGAGATCGACGAACGCGGCACCGCCTGGCTTTCCGACTGGCTCGCCTCGCTCCTCTATCGCTCCGACAAACCGCTCACCCCGGCCCAGACCAACCGCATCCAGGAGGTGGTCCGTCAGAACGCCACCGCCACCAACCCCGCCCTTCGGAACTGGAGAGACTTCGCGTCGCTCTTCGTCTCCACCGACGACAACGGCGATCTGCACCAGCGGCTCCTCGAATGGACCGAGGACGGCCGCTACGGCTGGATCTTTGGCCAGAGCCGCGAAGACACCTTCTCGCTCGACGGCGACGTCGTCGGCTTCGACCTCACCGGCATCCTCGACAGCGAGAGCGAGAAGGAGCGCATGGCGGTGCTGTCCTATCTCTTCCGCCGCATCGAGCGCGAGATCGAAGACCGCCGCCCGACGATCATCGTCATCGACGAAGCCTGGAAGGCGCTCGACAACGCATATTTTGCCGAGCGGCTCTCCAATTGGCTGGTAACCGCAAGGAAGCAGAACACCGTCGCGGTGATGATGACGCAATATGCGAGCCAGCTCGAACGCACGCGCACCGGCAAGGCCATCATCGAGGCGGTGCCGACGCAAATCCTGCTCCCGAACATCCGGGCGCACGCCTCGGATTACGCGATGCTGAACCTCTTCGAGAAAGAACTCGACGTGCTCCTCAACACCGGCAGTGACAGCCGTCTCGCCCTCATCCGGGATGATAGCGGTTCGGTCGTCGTCGATGCTGATCTTTCAGCCCTCGGCCCCTACCTCACCATCTTCGGCGGCATGGAAAAAGGCGAGGCGCTGGTCGGCGCCGATTACCGCGACCGTCCCGACTTCTGGAGACTTTCATGACCCGCATTCTCGTCCTCTTTGCCGCTCTCGGCGCTCTGGCCTCCTGTGCGCAGTATCAGGAGCCGGAAGCCAACTGTTTTGCCTTCCGTGCTTCGGTAATCTCCGGCGAGCCAGACTGCATCTTCACGCCACTCGGCGCGCCGGAGGGCGGTGTTGAGGTCTAGGACCGTTCAAATCCTGGTGGCGTCTCTGCTGCCCGTCGCCGCCCTCGCTCAAGGCGTCCCGGTCAACGACAGCGGGCTCACCGCGCGCGACATCGTCGAGACGGGCGACCGCGAGACCGATCTTTCCGTTCAGGCCGACAAGCTCACGGTCCGCGAACTTCTGACCGGAATCGAACGCGAGCAACTCGCCACGTTGCAACGTATCCTCGACTCGCAGACCAGCTTTGGCGGTCAAGGCCTGCCGGGCATGGTCTCAAGCTTGGAGTCCGGAAGCGGCGACAACGAACGCTCCGTGGCGGCGGTCTATGGATCGGGCGATGTCGATCCCAATCCCGGCGGTGCGCAGATGTTTGGGGATGCGGCGGAAAATATCGAGCAGCTGATCATCCGGGTTGCCCGGGAAACCCATGGGCGCCCCGGTGTCGGGCGCGCCGGTCTTTCCGTCGTGCAATGGCGCGCACTACTTCAAGCCCTGATCTGGCAGGAAAGCCGCTTCTCCATCGGCGCGCGCTCGCCTGTCGGTGCGTTCGGTCTCACCCAGATCATGCCCGGCACCGCCAGGGATCTCGGCATCAATCCGGAATACTACGACAGCCCTTACCTGCAGGTCGAAGGCGGGGCGCGTTATCTCGCGGCCCAACTGGGCACCTTCGACGGCAACATCATCAACGCGCTTGCGGCCTATAACGCAGGTCCGGGCCGTGTCTTCGAATATGGCGGCGTGCCACCTTTAAAAGAAACCCTGCACTACGTCCAGGTCATCCCCGAACGCTACAACCTCTACCTCACCCGGATCGGCGGCATCGAGGCGCTCGGTACGATCGATCCGGCGCTCCTGGCCAACGCCCATCTCTCGCTCACGGGCCACGGTGCAGCCTTCTACGGCAGCAACGCACCGGCCGCGATCCGGCAGGCGGCGCTCCGCATCCGGGACATCGCCACCCGGATCGGGACCACCGAGGATGTTCAGAAGAGCCTGGCGCTCAACACCTATGCCCGCGCCGAACTCGTCCGCCTCATGGCGGCACGCATCCGCCTGAAAGCCGCAAGAACGCAGCCCCTGAGCGCAGCCCAGCTCGCCCAAGCCACGGCGCGGATGGCCGAGCAAGACTTCATGGATTTCACATCGGAGGAATTGGATTGATGTCCCTGCCCCTTAGTCTCTCGAATTGGCTGCGGTCGACCGCGCTTGTCGGCGCTCTCGCGCTCGGCAGCCCGTTCGTCGCCGGCACCCCGGCCCAGGCCCAGGGCGTGCCGGTCGTCGATACCCAGAACATCACCCAGAATATCCAGCAGCTCCGACAGATGATCGAAGACGAGATCCTGCAGAACGAGCAGCTGCTGCAACTCCGCGAGCAACTGGCCACGCTCACGGAACAGCTCGCCGAATTGCAGCGCACCTACGAGGCGCTGACGCGTCTCGCCGAACTGCCCGAGATTATCCGAACCCAGATGGAAGACGAGTTGAACGGCCTCCTCGACCAGGAGTTCGGCGACATTCTTGCGACCATAGAAGCGATCAAGACGGGAGATTTCTCCGGGCTCACCGGCTCCGGCGCCGGCGACATCGAAACCCAGATGGACCGGGTTCTGGCCGATCTTGGCTTCGACGAGGACACGCTGAGCGAAATGGCCCGGAGCGGCAATCCCGGCGCCGAACGGGTGGCGACACAAGCCACGACCGGCGCCCTCGTCTCGGCCGCGGCCCAGAACAGCTATGACGATGCCGGGCAAAGCCTCGAACGCGTCGAGCGACTCGTCGGGCTCATCGACGACATGGACGAGCTGAAGGAGAGTGTCGATCTCAACACCCGCGTCACGGCCGAACTCGCCATCGCGCTCGTCGCCATGTGGCAGCTCGAAGCGGTGCAGACCGTGGGCGATGGCACCGGCGGCGTCATCGACGCGGCCACCATCGCCGAGGAGCAGCGGTTCATGGAGTTCACCCTCCCTGAACTAAGCGCAGATTGAGGACGCCCAGTCTTGGACTTTGAAGCTCAAATCATCGAGGAAGAACTGGTCTACGGCGCGCTGCGCCGGGAGCGGCTCTGGCAGCGCCTGGGGATTTCCGGGTTGGTCTTTGGCAGCCTTGGCTGCCTCAGCGCCGCCGCCGTCGCGATCCTCGATGTCGATCCGCCGCCTGTCGTTGTGCCTTACGATCCGGCAACCGGCTTCGCCCTGCCCGAGGCTTCGGTCGGGGCAACGACGGTCACAGAAAACCAGGCCATCATCGAGGCGGAGGTCTTTCGCTATGTCACCGACCGGGAGGTTTATAACCAGCTCGACAACGACGTGCGCATCCGCGGCGTGCTCCGGCGCTCTGACGGGGCAGCGCAAGCCTCGCTGCGCCAGATCTGGAACTCCGCGAACGCGGACTATCCGCCGACCGTCTACGGGCCAAACGCCCGGCTCGATGTCGAGATCCTCAGTATCAACCGGATCGGCAATAACAGGGCGACAGTGCGGCTGCGCAAGCGTCTGACCTCGTTGAATGGAGTTCAGGCGGGCCTGTTCACCGCGACGCTCCTCTTCGAGTTCCGCCCTGAGACCCGCCGTACCATCGACGAGGTCTGGACCAACCCCTTCGGTTTCACCGTTGTTGGATATTCGATCCGCTCGGACAGATTGGAGAATTAGGTGAAATCTAATCTCGTCGCCATTGTGTGTCTTTTGTTCTCAGCCGAACTGGCAGTTGCAGAGGCGATCCCGCGTGGCGGCCCGAATGACAGCCGCGTGCGGATCGCCACCTATCAGGAGGGCCAGGTCTACCGGCTCAGCGTCTCGCTGACACATGTCACGACCATCGAGTTCGGCGAGGGTGAGAGCATCCGCTCGATAATTGCCGGTGACACGGAAGGCTTCGAGATCGACGGTGTGCCCGGCGGTCGCGCCTTCGCGATCAAGCCTGTGGCCCGCGGCGTCCACACTAATGTGACGGTCTACACCAATCGGCGGAGCTACTATTTCAACGTCACGGAGGTCTCGAGCCCGACCTTCTATGTCGTGCAGTTCCGGTACCCGGAGGACAACCGCCGCCCGTCAAACACGATCGCGCGCGCCGCCCCGAACACCAATTACGGGGCCAGCGCGCGGACGGAGTTCACGCCGACGCGGGTCTGGGACGATGGGACGTTCACCTATTTCGCCTTCCCGCGGAACGCCCCGGTGCCGGCCATCTTCCGCTATGCGAAAGGACGCGAGCGTACGGTCAATACCGGTACCGTCGAAGACGGGGTGATCCGCGTTTCCGGCGTAAACCGGCAATGGGTTCTGAGGCTTGGCGACGAAGTGATCTGCATCGCGGCAACGCCGCCCGCGGAGGCGACCTCATGAGCGACAACGCCGATCTCGAAAAGCGCCTGGCTGCACTCGAACAGGGTAACCCGAGTCATGGTCCCGCCTCGAAACGTCGCTCACCCCTACTTGCGCTCCTGGTCATAGGCCTGATCCTGGCTGGCGGTGCGATGCTCTACGCCTTCTCGCTGCCTGAGGACGAGGCTGCCTTGCCGACCGCAACCCCGGATGAATTCCAGACCGAGGGCGACGGGTTCGGCGAAATCGAACCCTTCGTGCCGCCCCCTGCGCCGGAACCCGAGATCGTCCTGGTCACCCCCGAAGCCGCCGAGCCGAACGCCGAACTTCTTGCCCAGCTGGAAGCGCTGCAGGCGCAGATCGAGGAGCTGCGGAACGCGCCGGAGCCCGTCGTCGAACAGGACACCGCCGCGGCGGAGGCCATCGATGCGCTCACCGCGCAAATCGCGGCGTTGCAGGACGCTTCCGAGAACGCGCAAGCGCAGTTCCAGGAGGAACTCGCGGCCCGGGACCGGGAACTGCAGCAGCTGCGCATGGACCTGGAACTTGCCCAGCTGGAAGCCAACGCGCCGGCCCCTGCCCCGCTCGGACCCACGGAAGACGAATTGCGGGCTCGGGAAGAAGAACGTCTCGCGCGTGAAAAAGAGGCGCGACGGCTCGCTGATCTCCAGCGCCGGGCCGAGGAGGAACGCGCCCTCCAGGAGCGCCGCATCGCCTCACCCGTCATCGCCTTTGGCGGTACGGGCGGCGCCAGCGCAGGCCAGACGGAATTGACGGAACGCAGCTTTGGCGATGTGACGGATTTCGTGCTGAACGGCGCGCTGCCCAGCACCGTCACCCAGGCCGAAGTCATCGCCAACCCCTCGAACACCGTCATCCAGGGCACGATGATCCAGGCTGTGATGGAGACCGCGCTCGACTCCTCCCTCCCCGGCCAGACCCGCGCGATCATCTCCGAGGATGTCTTCAGCTATGACGGCACACGGCTCCTGATCCCGCGTGGATCGCGCCTGATTGGCCGCTATCGCTCCGGGATCGAAGTCGCTCAGCGCCGCGTCACCATCGCCTGGGACCGGATCATCCTGCCCAACAATCAGAGTGTTCAGATCAGTTCCTTCGGCGGTGATGAGCTTGGCCGGTCAGGCGTCACAGGATTCGTCGACACCCGCTTCGCCGAACGCTTCGGCTTCGCCGCCCTCATCTCGATCATCTCGGCCGCCCCGAGCGTTGCGGCCGGCGAGGTGGAAGACGAAACCGCCGCAGAGGTACTGGATGACGTGGGCGACGATCTCGCGGATGCCACCAACAGCGTAGTCGGCGAATACCTCTCCATCGGACCCGTCATCTACGTCGATCAGGGCGCGCGCGTCACGGTCATGGTCGATCGCGATCTGGAGATCTTCTGAGAAATGACTCTCTCCTATCTCCAGGCCTCGCTCGACAGGCTGAAGGACGCCGCCCGCGACGACGTGATCGAAATCTGCATCAATCCCGACGGCTCTTGCTGGGGTGAGTTCCAGGGCGATCATTTCATGCGCGCCCTGGACCAGCGCCTGAACGTCATCGAGGTGCGTGATCTCGGCAACCAGATCGCTTCTTCCGCCAACACGTCAATGAGCAAGGACAAACCGATCGTGTCGGTCTCCATCGTCTATCTAAACCGTCCGATCCGCGCCCAGGTCGTGACCCCGCCCGCCGTCCTATCGGGCATGTCGATCTCCCTGCGATTCTTTTCGAGCCTGCCGCTGGAGGAGATCGAACTCAGTTTCCTCTATGGCAAGGAGCGCAAGTTCGAGGAATTGCGCCAGGACAAGAACCGCGCCTTGCGCGAGGTAGTGGCCGCGGGCGATATCTTCGCGGCAATCCGCTTCTGCGTCGAGAACAAGCTCAACATGATCGTCTCCGGCGGCACCTCGACCGGCAAGACCGTCGTCGCTCGCAAGATCCTCTCCTACGTTCCCAATGAAGAGCGGATCGTGACCATTGAGGAAGCGGCGGAACTCCTCCCCGCGCAGCCGAATGCGGTCACGCTGATCGCCAATCGCGACGCGGAGTTCCAGACCGCGGATGTGCTCCTGACCGCAACGCTGCGCATGCGTCCCGACCGGATCATCCTCGGCGAGGTGCGCGGCAAGGAGGCCATGACCTTTCTCGAAGCGATCAACACCGGCCATGGCGGGTCGATGACCACGCTTCATGCGGAAACTCCGCAGCTGGCCGTCCAGAGGCTCGCGATCGCCGCGCTCAAGACCGAGATCCCCATGACCTACCAGGACATGGTCCAATACATCAAAAGCTCGATTGACGTTATCATCCAAGCCGGCCGTGAGGACGGTGCGCGCGGCATCACAGAATTCTATCTCCCCGGAACCGATCTCAGCGGAGGCATTGTCCATGAAGCGGTTTGAGTACGACATCCTGTTCTTCGAGGTGAAGAGGCGCGGCGACTACGACGAAATGCGCCGTATCCTGAACGGGCACGGGGCAAAGGGATGGGAGGTTATCACTGCCGAGGCTGGCGACTATGGCTACACCACCTTCCTGAAGCGCGAGATCGCGGCTCCTTCAGTTGGGTCCTCGGAATGAAGCGCTTCGCCTCTTGCGCCTGCCTAATTGTTCTCCTCTCGGCGACCGTGGTTGCTGCTGAGCGCAACCTGATTCCGACACTCGAAAACCAGCCCGATGTCTGTCGCGAGCAGCCTCCCGAACCAGATTGGATGCAAAACATCGGCGTGCGCGAGTCCTACAAGCGGATTTTGGTCCAGCAGATTTACCGCGCGCAAAGCATGCAACGCGTGGTAGATGCGCAAGGCTGCGCTTGCGCCACCCGCTACCCCTCCTGGGAGGCAGCCGAGTCAGTCTATTTCGAGAGCTTCGGCGCCGCAGAATACTGGGACATCGTCGAGGCGACCTCGGAGTACCGGCGTCGTGCGAACGAGCTTCGACTTGAGGCGATGCCAATCTGCGAAGCTGCCGGGAACTGGTGAACTAGGAGGCGGATATGAGTGTCGTCACCTTTTTCGTGGAAACGGCTGAGGGCTATCTCGACACGGCGGCGGAGACGCAGTTCGGTGCGGTGGCCACGACGGTCGGCACGATGCTGGTGCTCGGAACAACACTCGTCGTGGCTCTCGTCTTCATTAACATGATCTATCAGTACCGCGCCATGGATGGCCGGACAGCATTTTGGCTTGCAATAAAGATCGGGCTGATCGGGATATTTGCGACCAACTGGATCCAATTCAACGCCATCTCCGCCGCCGTTCTCAGTGGCGTCGACAGCATCGCCGGATCGCTGGTCGCCTCCGTCGGTGGTGGCACGCCAGGTCCATCCGGGACATTTGCCGAAGAGTTCGATCAGTTGATTGCATCACTCGGTGACTATCTGAATGCCGCCGGTTCCGAAATGAACTGGATGGCGGGCGCACTTCTGGACACGCTCGGCGTTCTCTTGTTGTCGATCCTCGGTGGCCTGGCGGCCTTCATCGTCGTCGCGTCGCGCCTCATGATCGCGCTTTTGATCGGCATTGCCCCGATCATGATCTTCCTCACCCTCTTCGAGGTCACGAAGGACTACTTCGCGCGCTGGCTCTCGGCGCTAGTCTCCTTCGCGATGTATCCGATTGTCGTCGCGGGCGTGTTCGCGACAATCACGGGCGTGTCGCGCGCTTTGCTTGCTGCACTAGGGGATCCCGAGGGTGCCTCGAACATCGGGGCCCTGATCCCGTTCTTCATGATGGTGCTTATGGCCAAGGGCTTTATCATCGCAACGCCCTTCATCGTCCGGGCGGTATCCGGAAACATCATGATGCCAGCGCTGTCCGCTGGATTTGGTGGGAGCTATGCCTTCGCCCGAGGCCTCGCCGGCAGCCAACAAGTGTACAACCGATACGCCATCGGCGGGGCAACGGGAGCGGAATATTCGGCGCTTCGTGCTCGGCAATTATTTGGTGTTCAATCGCTTCCGGCGCGCCCGAACTCCGGAGGAGGCTCGACACCGGCCCCTGCCAACACTTCACCTAGTGCAGGAGCTCAGATGCTGGCGCAGCTTGCGCGCTTGAGCAGATTGGGTCGACGCTAGCTTTGGTCAGTTGAGCCGACCTTCGCCGCATCGGCCACGAATTGGGAAAGAGCGGACGTTTCCGCCATTCGCCTGTCAATTCTGAACGTCTGCTTGCGCGTCGGTGTTTGCGGCAAGCCCAAAGGACTCATAGGGGCAAATTGGCTTAGGCAGTTGCCAACGTCTTGGTGTGGAAACACGAGCTGTGCGTTACCCGTCGTCGCGCCGCATGGGGTCGGCACCAACCGGGACGGTATTCAACCAGGCGGTATAGTCGTCCTGTTGGGTCCGTTCCAAAAGCCCTTCGAGGGCTTGCAGTGGCTGAAGGCTATAATCGACACGCAGGGAAAGCGGCGGGATGTCCTCGCCGACGACGAGAATGGCCGCCGACAAAAGCCCACGGCTGTCGCCACCGGTGGCCGCCCCGGATTTGAGCGAGTTAAGGAGCCGGTTGGCAAGTGGTCCTCTGTATGACCTGAAACCGTCTACCGTAGCCTCAATAACCGTCGCGCTTTGAAGCAGATTTCCGGCGGCCACCAACGAAGTGTCGGCGAAGCTGGCCATCTCGGGTGTGTTGCCCTTACCGGTGAACGCGGCACCAAGGCCGGTCGCGCCTAGGGCGGCGAGTTGTCGGGCGTCGCGTCCATGGTCTGCCGAGGTCACGTCTGCGACTGCATCAGAAGCTGTGGAACCCGCGCGCATTCGCGCCAGCACATCTTCGCCCCAAAAGGTACTGGGGGCCGCACCTTGCGATGCAGACATGCCGGATCGCGGATCACCGCGCAAAACCCAGCCGCCCACGCACAAGCTGCCTGTCGCCGCCGCGCCGCCAAAATGCCCTGTGGCGGGATCTCGTACGAGGATCGAGTAGGTCATGGCAGGTCACCTCCCTGATGGTCAATTTATCATGAAAATTTTGATTTTGGAGATTTATCATGATAATTTTAGAGTCGCTGTCCACCGGAGGAAATTCATATGACACTTGGAAACTGGACGCGCCGGGCGCTTTTGGCGGCTTCGGGCGCGGCACTTGCCTTGGGGCTGACCGTGGCACCCGCTATCGCTCAAACACCGCCAGGCGTGCTGGTCGTCGGCCAGATCGCCGAGCCGAAGGCGCTCGATCCCGCCGCGGTGACCGCGGTCAATGATTTCCGCATTCTGATGAATGTCTATGACGGTTTGGTGCGCTACAAGTCCGGGACACTGGAAGTCGAGCCCGCGCTTGCAACCAGCTGGGACATCAGTGAGGACGGCACGGTTTACACCTTCACCCTGCGCGAAGGCGTGACTTTCCATGACGGCAGCGCCTTCGATGCGGAAGCGGTCAAGTTCAACTTCGACCGGATGCTGAACGAAGATCACCCGTATCACTACACTGGCCCGTTCCCGCTGGCGTTCTTTTTCTCGGCCATCGCGTCGACCGACGTCGTCGATGCCAACACGGTGCAGTTCACGTTGAATGCGCCCTACGCGCCGTTCCTGTCGAACCTGGCCTATCCCACGGGGTTGCTGGTCTCGCCAGCCGCTGTGATGCAGCATGGCGCCGATTTCGGGCGCAATCCGTCCGGCACCGGGCCGTACGTGTTCAAGGAATGGCGCTCGAACGAGGCCGTCGTCGTCGAAAAGAACGCCGGCTATTGGGATGGCGTGCCGTCGCTGGAGGCCGTGATCTACCGTCCGATCACCGACGCCAACACCCGCGTAGCAGAGATGCTGGCCGGCGGGATCGACATGATGGTCGAGGTTCCGCCCGTGTCACTGTCGGAGTTTCAGGGCGACGACTTTACCGTGGTAGAACAGGCCGGCCCGCATGTTTGGTTCCTGATTCTGAACGCCAAGGAAGGCCCGTTCGCCAACAAACTGGTGCGCCAGGCGGCGAACTATGCCGTGAACAAGTCGGCCTTGGTCAACGACGTACTCGAAGGCACCGCGGACGTGGCCGCTGGCCCGACCCCGCCGGCCTTTGCCTGGGCCTATAATGAGGCGCTGGAGCCCTATCCCTACGATCCTGACAAGGCCAAGGCGTTGATCGCCGAGTCCGGCGTCGAGGATCTCGCCCTCACTTTCTACGTGACCGAAGGCGGGTCGGGCATGCTCGATCCCGTGGCGATGGGCACCGCGATCCAGGCGGATCTGAACGCCGTCGGCTTCGACGTGGCGATCGAGACCTACGAGTGGAACACCTTCCTTGGCCAGGTGAACCCTGGGCTCGAAGGGAAGGCGGACCTGGCGCAGATGGCCTGGATGACCAACGACCCAGACACGCTGCCTTACCTTGCACTACGCACCGAGGCGTGGCCGGACAAGGGCGGCTTCAACTCGGGCTATTACTCGAACGCCGAGGTGGACGAACTCCTGAATGCGGCGCGTGTCTCGACCGATCAGACCGAACGTGCCGGGCTCTACAAGAAGATGCAGGAGATCGTGCAGGACGACGCCCCCTGGGTCTTCGTCGCCAACTGGAAGCAGAACGCGGTGACAAATGCGCAGGTCGAGAACTTCCAACTGGAACCGTCGTTCTTCCTGCTGTTGCGCGAAGTGGTGAAGAACTGATCCCAGGCGGGGCCGTTCGCGCGTCGGCCCCGCCCGCTCGGTGCATTTCCCACGAGGAGGCGGCGTGGGCGGCTATATCCTGAAACGTCTGATCTCGGCGATCCCAGTGCTTCTGGGGATCACGGTCATCGTCTTCCTGATCATGGCGATGATCCCGGGCGATCCAGCGACGGCAATCCTGGGCAGCTACGCCACGCCGGAAAACGTCGAAAAGCTGAACCGAGATCTTGGGCTCGACAAGCCCCTGGTGCAGCGGTATTTCATCTGGCTCGGCAACATGGCTCAGGGCGATTTCGGGCGGTCGTTCTCACTGAATCGTCCGGTGCTCGACGAGGTGGCCGAGCGGTTCAACGCGACTTTGGTCCTCGCCGGTACGGCCTTTGTCCTCTGCGCATTCCTCGGCATCCTCGCCGGCGTCGTCTCGGCGGCGCGGCAATATGGCTGGGCGGACAAGGGCATCACCTTCGTCGTGCTGATCGGCATCTCGGTGCCGTCCTTCTTCCTCGGCATGATGATGATCCTGACATTCGCCGTGGATCTGCGTTGGCTGCCGGTCTCCGGCATGTACGCGATCTATGGCGGCGGCGATCTGCCGGACCTCTTGCGCCACCTGGTCATGCCCGCCACGGCGCTGGCGGTGGTCGCCACCGGCGTGATCGCGCGGCTCAGCCGCTCGGCGATGCTCGAGGTCTTGCGCCTGGATTTCATCCGTACCGCCCGCGCCAAGGGCGTGCCGGAACGCGGCGTGATCTGGCGCCATGCGCTGAAGGCGGCGATGGTTTCGATCATCCCGGTGCTCGGCATCCAGGCGGGGTTCGTGCTATCCGGTGCGGTCTATATCGAGATAGTTTTCCAATGGCCCGGTGTCGGGCGGATGCTGGTCGATGCGATCCTGAAACGCGACATCCTGCTGGTGCAGGGTGGCGTCGTCTTCGTTGCAGCGTGCTATGTGCTGTTCAACATCGCCGTCGACGTCGCGCAAAGCCTGCTCGACCCGCGGATCAAGACGTGAAGGGTTTCCTAAAACTGCTTGCGCGGAACCGGCTGGCGCTGCTGGGTGGTGTCGTGCTGGCGTTGGTGGTGCTGGTTTCGCTGCTGGTGCCAGTACTGCCACTGAAACCACCCGACGTAACCGACACCGCCAACCGATTTCAGCCACCGTTTTCCGAGGGCGCCCTGCTCGGCACCGACCACCTGGGTCGGGACCTGTTGTCGCGGCTGCTCTGGGGCACCCGCCTCAGCCTGGCGGTCGGAACCGCGGCAGCGGTGATCGCCGCCGCGATCGGTTCGGCGATCGGCATCGTTGCGGGCTATTTCGGCGGGCGCACGGACAACATCATCATGCGCGGTGTCGATATGCTGATGGCGTTTCCCTACATCCTGCTCGCGCTGGCCATCGTCGCGGCGCTTGGCCCCGGGCTCCTGAACGCGCTGATCGCCGTAGCCGCCGTCAACATCCCCTTCTTCGCCCGCAACATTCGCGGCGTCACGGTGGGCATTGCGCACAAGGAATTCGTCGATGCGGCCCGGCTGGCGGGCATGGGGCATACCCGGATCCTGCTGCAGGAAATTCTACCGAACGTCATCCCGGTCATCGTCATCGCCATGTCGACCACCATCGGTTGGATGATCCTGGAGACCGCCGGCCTCAGCTTCCTCGGCCTCGGGTCGCAGCCACCTCAGGCCGATCTGGGTTCGATGCTGGGCGAGGCACGCTCGGCGCTGATCACCAGCCCGCACACTTCTATCGTGCCGGGCCTGATGATCTTCGTCATCGTGATGTCCATTAATCTCTTGGGCGACGGCGTACGTGACGCACTGGATCCGCGGCTGCGGTCCGGCGCATTGACCCGCCCGCAGCCCGCCACCACCGTGCAACGCGATACCGTGCCGGAGGGGCCGGGCAAAGGCGTCCTCGACCTGCGCAACCTCGAAACCCAATTCCATGTCGGCCCGCGCACCTATCGCGCGGTCAACGACGTTAGTTTGCAGATCGCACCGGGCGAATGCCTCGGCGTCATCGGTGAATCGGGCTGCGGCAAGTCGGTCACAGCGCTCAGCATCATGGGGCTGGTCGCTTCGCCCCCCGGCGTCATCACTGGCGGCGCCGCGTTCCACGACGGCCGCGACCTAATCGGCGCGCCTTATGCCGATCTGCGCCGGATGCGCGGGGACAAGGTGGCCTATATCTTCCAGGACCCGCTGGCCACGCTACACCCGCTAACGCGCATCGGTACGCAACTGGCCGAGGCGATTCGCGTGCATCATTCCGTGCCCAAGGCGGAGCTGCGCCAGCGTACCATCACCTTGCTGCGGGACGTGCGCATTCCAAACCCAGAGATGCGCATCGACTGCTATCCGCATGAGCTCTCTGGCGGCATGCGCCAGCGCGTTGGCATCGCAATGGCGCTTGCCAACGAACCTGAGCTGATCATCGCGGATGAACCCACCACCGCGCTTGATGTCACGGTGCAAGCACAGATCCTGTCGCTCTTGGACGACCTGCGGCGCCAGCGCGGTGTCGCAATCCTGTTCATCACCCATGATTTCGGGGTGGTGGCGCAACTCTGCGACCGGGTCGCGGTGATGTATGCCGGCCAGATCGTCGAAGAAGGCCCGACGCGCGATATCCTCGACCGCCCGGCACATCCCTACACCAAGCGGCTTATGGCATGCGTGCCCGAGCTCGGTGGAGGGCGACGAGAGCTGGCCGCGATCCCCGGACTGCCGCCGGCGGTCGACGAGCTGCCGAGCGGCTGCGCCTTCGCGCCGCGGTGCGACAAGGCGGTCGCGGCCTGCCGGGCCGCTCCCATCGTGCTGACCCAAAATGGGGTGCGTACGGTCCGCTGCCTTTTCCCCGAAGACGCCACCGAGAGGCAAACCGCATGACCGCCGCGCTGCGCCTCACCGATCTCTCCAAGACCTTTCCGGTCGGCAAGCCGCTGATCGGCGCGCCCAAGGCCCATGTCCGCGCCGTGCGTCCGATCGACCTGGAGGTCCAGACCGGCGAGACGCTTGGCATCGTCGGTGAATCCGGGTGCGGCAAGTCCACCCTGGCCCGGATGCTGGTGGGGCTCGAGCGGCCGACAACAGGACAGATCGAGATCGAGGGCCGCGCCTTCGACAATGCCGATCCCGCCGCCTTCGGGCGTATGATCCAGTACGTGTTCCAGGACCCGATCAGCAGCCTCAACCCGCGCAAATCAATCCGCCGGATCGTTGAGACACCGTTGATCCGCATGCACGGTATGGATGCCCCGGACCGGGCGCGGCGCATCGCCGAGATTTTCGCTTCGGTTAATCTGCGTGAGGAGTTCCTCGACCGCTTCCCGCATGAGTTCTCGGGCGGTCAGGCGCAACGGATCGGCATCGCCCGCGCGCTCGCCGCCAACGCACGCATCCTGGTCCTGGACGAGCCGGTCTCCGCCCTCGATGTTTCCGTGCAGGCGCAGGTGCTGAACTTGCTGGCCGACCTGAAGCGGCGCTACGGCCTGACCTATCTGTTCATCAGCCACGACCTCGCCGTGGTCGAGGCGGTCAGCGACCGAGTCGCGGTGATGTATTTCGGCTCGCTCGTCGAGGTCGGCGCGGCCGAGCGCATCTTCGCCGCCCCGCGCCACCCCTACACCCAGCTACTCGCCGGCAGCGCCCCGGTTGTCGGCCGCCCGCTGGCCCCGCCAGAGGCCAAAGGCACCGAACTTCCAGACCCGCTGAACCCGCCGCCCGGCTGCGCCTTCGCCCCGCGCTGCCCACGCGCCAGCGACCTCTGTCGGCAAAAAGAACCGGAACTCACCCAGATCGAGGATGACCAAAGTGCCGCCTGCCACCATCCGCTCGACTGAAAAACACTCGGTCCGCCTAAGCCGGCCGGCGCAAGTCGCAGAAGAGATCAAGTCGTGGCTGGTCGCCGAGAACATGGCGCCCGGCGACCGGCTGCCGAATGAACAGGAATTGATCGCGCGCTTTGGCATGTCCAAGGGCACAATCCGCGAGGCGATGCGCATCCTCGAAGCGCAAGGTCTGGTCAAGACGCGCACCGGGCCCGGTGGCGGCAGTTTCGTGCATGAGGTCTCGCTAGAACGGGCCTGGGCGCTCTTGGTAAACTACTTCTACTTCAAGGATTTGACGATCGCCGACATCTACCAATTGCGCTTGGCGCTGGAGCCGGAATTGGCGGCTTCGCTTGCAGGAAATCTGAGCAACAAACAGCTGGCAACTCTGGAAGAGAACATCTCTGCCTATGCCGAACCTCCCACCAGTGCCGAAGAAGAACGCGCGCAGCACGTCGCCTCGCTCCAGTTTCACCAAATCCTGGCATCGTGTGCCAGCAACGAGTTGCTCGGCTTCCTGGTCGGGTTCATGGCGAACATGCTGGCCGACCTTACGGTCTATAGGCGCCTCTACGAGCCACGGAACTACGAGCTCTGGCGTAAGGGACGAGAACATCAGGCCGCCCTCATCACAGCCCTGCGACGCGGAGACGCCGCGAGAGCGCGCGAGACAATGCAGTCGCACATGCAAACCGCACGCGCGCTGATGGTCGAACAAGAAGCCGAAATGGAGCGGCGGTTTCTAAAGACGCGGTGAGAGCACCGCCATCTCACCAGTGTTGCGATTTGCGGTCATTTCGCGCCGACTAGGATTCAAAATAGCACGCAGCAACCGGCTCGCATTGCGGTCATTCGGTCATCCCGCAGCACCAGTCATTTTGCGCTCAGAGGAACCGTGCGGCGTCGCGGCGATGAAGGTCCGTTCGGCGAGGGGCATCGCAGGACCGCTTTCGTTTCGCTCGTGACCGCCTTAGGACTGGCCGTCACAAAGTCACAGGATCATTACGATAGGGCGGCAGACTATGCGGAAGGTTTTGGTAACTGGCTCATCGGGTCGGATCGGGCAGGCATTTCTGGCCGCGTATAACGAGCGCTATGAGTTTGTGCTGACCGATATTAGGGAACCCGCTGACCCCGTCGTCGGCCCACATCATTTTGTGCAATCTGACCTTTCCGATGCAAGTGCCGCAGCCGATCTCTGCCGTGGGGTGGACGCCGTCGTGCATCTCGCTGGCGTATCCAACCCAGCCGCTGAGTTTGCAGACGTGCTGCCCGCCAACATATTGGTCACAACCTATTTGATCGAGGCTGCACATAAAGCGCGGGTCAGCCGTTTTGTATACGCCAGTAGTGCACAGACCATCGAAGGATACCCTCCAGACCGGCAAGTCGTGCAGGCGATGGCTGTCGCCCCGGCCAATCTCTATGGCGTTTCCAAGTGCTATGGGGAAGCCTTGTGCTCGCTCTACGCGACACAGCACGGCATGTCCTGCGTCTCATTGCGGATAGGAGCATTTGAGCCTGCCGACGGCCCGCCCCTTGAAACGCTGCGCGACCTAAGTGCTTGGCTTAGCCCTCGCGATGCAGCACATCTGATCGATCGCGCGATCCAGGCTGATATCGACGGTAGCTTCATCGCGCACGGCATCTCCAACAATCGATTCAAGAGGCTTGATTTGACCGAAACTTGCAGGGTTCTGGGATACGCACCTCAGGACGATGCGTTTTCAACCTTTCCGATACCGTCCGCTTGAAACCGACATTCGTTTACGTCGAAGCATTGGTTGAGTTGGGCTCTGACCCGCCATGCGGCCCTGCAGCATCGATGGCGAGTTCGCCACGATCTCTATGTCGGTCACGGCCCAGAGCGGTCATCCAGCCGTCCGTTGATTTGCTGCAGATGCAGCCTGCATTGCGGACATTCATTGTAGGTGCAGCATTAGATCCTTCACCAAGGTCTTGGTCGCGGACAAAGAAGCAATTCGCTACAGCAGAACCAACGGCCCCAATCAGAGTCACCCTCAGATTTCGGTGTGTCAGGTCAATCTGTTACTGACCTCCACGAGGTTCCCGTCCGGATCACGAAAGTAGACTGACATTAGTCTTCCCACAGCGCCTAGTCTGTGGGCAGGCCCGTCGACTATATCGACGTCGTTGGACCGGAGTTTGGCAACGACATCCTCAATTGGAGTATCTGTGACCAAGCAGAAATTCCCACTGCCCGGCACGGTCTTTTCCGCGAGGCCTGGCGCGGTTCTGGCGTCTTGGATGCTAATTTTGTTGGTTCCAAAATGAAGGGACCATTTGCCCGCTCGATCTTCCCGTGCCGACATGTTGAGAACGCGCTCATAAAACTGAAGAGTAATGTCAACGTCGCCGACACAAAGTACAATATGGTCGAAGCCACGGATTTTCATTTTTGAAACATACCTGCGTTCACTTCATACGGCAAAGCATGACTCTTAGATTGATCGAGGCTTTGAGGGAGCGGCGAAGCCCCACGATCTTCAGCGGGCCGTGTGTCCTGCGGTCTTTTTTTGAAGCGTCGGCTCCGACCCGGTTTCTCGACATCGCACAGTTTCAATTGTTCAATCGATCTTGGATTTGATCGTCCGTTAGGACTTCAATTGTCTTGCTCAGTATCCACGAATGCCCGAATGGGTCGCGAACGCGTCCCTCACGTTTACCGTAGTGGCGATCCTCGATTTCAATGAGCACCTCGCCACCTAGGCTGACCATCGCTTTCGCCATCTCGTCTGGATTTGGCACGGTGAAGTGTAACAATACCGAAGCGCCTGTGGTTGTTTCTGGCGCGGTCAGCCCCCACCCGACGACCTCTTGGGTCATTGTGAAGGTGGAGTCTCCGACCTTCATGGCCGCGTGAACCACTCGGCCAGATTGGTCTGTGAAACGCTCCAGGAGCGTCGCACCCAGTGCATGGCCATAGAAAGCAAGGGCTTCGTCGACATCGCGAACCACAAGGCGAGGCTTCAGCGAGCTTTCTTGATAAGCATCGGTCATGCGCCAAGCGTAGGCGATGGTCCTGACTGTCGTCTTGAAGAAAATTCAGTTGTGCAGGGCAATATGGTTTTGTTGGTCCTCACTCGTCGGCAGGTATTCGGTCGGAGTGACACCCGCGAAACGCCTGAATTCTCGAACCATATGAGACTGATCGGCAAAGCCAGCATCCAAAGCAGCTTCAGCCCAGGGGGTTTCCGGACGTTTGTTCCGAACTAACTGCTGCAACCGCTCTATCCGCGAATAGGTCTTGGGCGTAAGCCCCGTGCGCTCCCGAAATCGCATAATCAATGTCTGTTGTGATGTTTCGAACTGGTTTGACACCGCCCGGACGTCCACGCCCATCCGCAGCTGAATGCTGGCTTGACGTACAATAATATCCCAGTCTTGTAGGAGAGGAATTCGCTCTGAGAAGGCCGTTTCCAACAGGTCTAGGCGCGTTGCCGCGTCGCGCGCCTTCCGCAATCGTTCATGGAGCGACCACTGATCGGTCCAGGACAGGCGGTTCAAGTCCACGAGATCAGACCCGACTTCAGAAACCTTGCCACCAAAGATGGCAAAGGCTGCTCCTACCGAAAACACAACGCCACAGAGGGCACGTTGCTCTGCGCGGTCAATCACAATAGGCGTTTCTACGGGCCCTTGAAGCGCCATGCCGGAGGCTTGCTGTATCACGGAACCGCTGTCGTCGAAATGATGCAGCGCGTCCTGGTGGAGGTTGATGAACAGCTGCGTGCGACCATTCGGAAGAACACGTTCAAGTCCTCGGCCATTGCTGACCTCGCAAGTCCAGAACGCCTCGATGAATGGTGCGAGGTGCTTATCCTTGGGTTGGCGAGATAGCAGCAATTCAAGCTCCAAGCGTCGCACTGGTTACCAATAGTATTCGAAAGCTGACATCTGTGCATCCCGCAGAATCGGTCACAACAGGGCTCTCTGCCGTCGTTCTCTGCGACCTGAACGAATGCCAGCTTAGCGAGCAAACAGTCCTTCACCAGCGTCATTGGTCGACTCCGCCGAGCCCGAAATCTCCCCCTCCAATCGGTCCAGATCGCTCAGCACGTCTTCGACCTTTGCAACATCCGCCTCGGTCGGATTTTCTGCTTCGAGCTCGGAACGCACCCCAAAATCCATCTTGATCTGCCGCTGGTCCTCGGCGATGGCCGCGGCCCGGATCTGTCGACCGTCGACACGCTTCCGATCCGGTGAGAGCGTGCTCGCCGCCTCATCTGTCCGTCCACCTACGCCTTCGCGATCGCCATCCGCGTTGCCGCGCGGCACCGTAGGCATCGCCCGGACACTCAACGGCAATTCGCCCATCGGTCCGACCGGCGCTTGCGGAAACGGCAGCTCCCCCTCCTGCGCCGAATGAATGCCCTTGAAGAACGGATCCTCGTAGTACACGACCCGTTTCGCCCGAACCGGCATCTGCGCGTCCACAACGACGACGATCTCGTCGAGCGGCAGCCGCCGCGCCTCGTCCTCCGGCAGGAGCGAGACCTCTTCGGTCCGTTCGGACTGGCTGCGGCCCTCAAAGGGGTTCTTACCGACTGCGCGGGACCGCGTGACGACGGTCTTCGTGGTCTTGCCGACCGCCTTGCTCAGCTCCTCGACCGTCTTCTCGTCCGAGGGTGTCAGGTAGAGCTTGATGCCGGCATTGCCCTGCAACGCACGCCGGGTGTTTTCGCCATAGATTTCATCGATGGCCGGAATGGTCTGGGTGACGATCGCCAGATGCCCGCGGTAGTGCCGGAGGACCTCGATGCTCTCGGCCACAATCGGCATCTTGCCCAGGCGATTGAACTCATCAAGCATGATCATCACCGGCCAGGGCTCGTCCGGCCCCGGCTCCTTGTCCTGCAGCGCGGACAACAGGTCAGAGAAGAAGAGCCGAATGAGCGGCGCCAAGGGCTTCACCATGAGGGGCTGCACGACCAGATAGACGCTGAACGGCTTCTTTTGGATCGTCCGGAAGTCGAAGTCCGACACCGCCGTGGCGTCGTCGATTGCCGGGTTCTGCCATTGATCCAGGCCGGAGGTCATCAGGAGAGAGACATATGACGTCAGCGTGTCGTTGTTGGTCGAGGCCAGCCGCGTGAAGATCAGCCTGGCCGCGGCGTTGCGTACTTCATGGGAGCGCGCGAGATATTCCTTCTGCTTGTTCCCGCCCGAGGCGGCGATGCGGTAGATTTCGCCGAGGGTCGGTCTGCGACGCTGGAAAGCCAGCAGGCCTGCGGCCACGAAGAGATCGATCCCGCCTTTGAGAAGCCCCTGCACCCGGTCGTTATCGTTCTGCAGGAAGAGCGTCGCCAGGAGCTGCAACTCCATCTGCTGACGGGCCGGGTCCTCAAGCTCGTAGATTCGCAGGAGCGGGTTGTAGCGGTGCGTCCGCTTGTTCTCCCAATCCGTCGGCGCGAAGCGAAAGACCGTGTCGCCTTGCGCGGCCCGATGACGGGCCGAAGCCTCGAAGCACTCGCCCTTCACGTCGAGCACGACGGCGGAGCCCTGCCAGGTCAGCAGGTTCGGGATGACAAAACCTGTTGTCTTGCCGCGCCCGGTCGGCGCGACGATCAGCGCGTGCGGGAAGGTCTTCGAGCAAAGGAACGGCGCCCGGGAGGTGGGTTTCCCGAGCTTGCCGATCACGAAGCCGGTGCCCGGCTTGCCGAAGAACCCGTTGCGCTTCATCTCCCGTCGGGTCTGCCAATGGGTGGTGCCAAAGCGCGTCAGCGCGGAGCCCGACATCGCAAGGCTCATCATGAGGCCAAACACCCCTGCCCCGCCGATGATCAGGTTGATCAGGCGGAAGTCGTCAGGACGGACGGCACCGATCGCCCGGAAATTCTCGACAATGTAGAAGAAGTCGATCTCAGCCTTGAAGCCCAGGTCGCGGAAGGTCAGCACCGCGGAGGAGATCACGTAGCCGATGGCCACAGCAACCAGCGTGACCAGCACCACGCCGACGGCAAGGCGTCCCTTTCCCAACCCTCCCATCAATGGGTCTCCCCGCGTTCGCTCTCGCCATCGACCAGATCGGCGCGGTGAAGCTCATATTCCCGGTCGGCAATCTCCTCGACCACGGCCCGCGTCGCCTCGCTGTTGGCGGTGGCCACGTCCGACTGCAGATAGGTCTTGGCCGCATAGAGTCGGTCAAGGCGATCCTCGATCCGGTCTTTCAGCACGTCCGCATCCCCTCCCCGAAGCCACTCGATCTGCGCCTCGTCGAGACCCCGCTCGACGGCCTCCCGGTAGCTCAGACGCTGACCGTCATCCTGGAACGGTGAGTGCAGGTTGCCGGCGCGCTGGTGATCGATGACCCGCCGGAGATTCGCATCGGCAATCGGCCCCGTTTCCACCGCTTCCGCTTCAGGCTCGTCCGCAAGCCGCTCTTCGGGAAGGCCGAGTTGAGCCTCCCGCGCCTCGTCAATCACACCGTCCTGACGCAGAACCTGCTGGCGCTCGAGCGCGATCCCAAGCTGGACATGGGCCCGGTTGAGGGTCTCGCGCGCCGCCTCCATGTCCGCGCGGCGTTCGAGATTGAGACCGTCCTTCTCCGCCACCCGCGCCAGGTCGTCCGCGATCCATTGCCGCTCGAGCGCGGCGTTCTGCGCCCCGGTCTCCATCCGCGCGACGACCACCGAGCTGCTGATCCCGGTCCCCCGGAGAGCTGTGTCGACCTGTGCCCGTATGTCCGGCGCCCTCAGGCGCTCCAGCTGGTCGCGGTCGATATTGGACTCGGAATACACCCCGCCGTCTGAAGGTTTTTCAGTCAGGGTCACGGACCGAATCCCGAGCGGCTGCATATGCGCAAGCCGCGACTGGATTTCATTCAGGCTACGTTCGAGCCTTGGCCGTTCTGCCTCCGGCTTTTCCGCAATCATGCCCTGGATGCGCTCGACCTGTTCGGCATAACGGGATCTCAGATCCTCGAACGATTGCTCTTCGGCCATGTAGACCCCTCCTTCAGTCATGAGTTTGCCGCCCTTCGCCAGAAGCTCCCCGGCGCGGAACAAGGCGTCGGCGATGTCCTCCCGGTTGTCGGACGAGGCCTCTGCGGCAAGGGAGTGATAGGCCATCCGGGTGTTGGCGATCTCATCGAGCGCGCGGTCCAGGTCCGCACCCACACGAGGACGCGGTTCCGCCACACGCCCCTCTTCCTTCGCCGCATAGATCTCGCGGGTTCGCGGCGGGTAATGCACGACGCCCCGATCCAGCCGCCGGGTCGCCTCGAGCCGCACGCCGAATTTCTCGGCTTCCTCGACCATGGCGAGGCGGAAATCGTCGTAGTTGAACCGGTGATCCCGGCCGAGAAAGAAGAACTCGCCTTCCTGCGACCGGCGGTTCAGGACGATATGGGCGTGCGGGTGATCCCGGTCCTCATGGACCGCGATGATGTAATCGAAATGCCCCTCGTCGGTCTGGAAGAACCGCTCCGCCACAGTCGAAGAAATGTCCCGCACATCCTCGCCGCGCGTGCCGATGGGGAAGGACATCAGCATATGGGTGGTCTGCCCGAGCTTGGGCTTGAACCCGGCGCTCCAGCGCTTGGCGAAGCGCTCGGTGAGGTCTTTCACTTCCTTGGCTTCGAGCCTCGCCTTGCCGTCCAGGAACCCGCTGCTGTCGACGATATGGGTTGACTTGGTGGTGAGGTAGTCGAGTTGGTTGGCAAGCTGAGATTTCGTATGCGTGCCCCCGCCCCGGATCGCCTTGAAGACCACCGCCCGATGTCCGGCGGCGGCGCGCACGAGCTGCTTCTGCTTGGAGACATGCAGCCCCTGCATCGAGCCCCGGATGCGGCTCCAGCCGTCGCGGAAGACTTCGCCGGTGACGTCATGGACGGCATCATTCAGCCGCATGGGCAAACTCCCTCAGAGCGGCGGTGGCTTCGAGCTGCATCGCGTCCCGGCGGCGTCGCAGGAGCAGATCGATCTCGTCGGCAGAATCCAGGATGAACCGCGCCAGCCCGCGCATCTGCGCGAGGCGCAATTCGGAGAACTCGGAACCGGCCCCCTGCCCCATCCGGTTGGCTTTGGTCATCTGCTTGGCAATCCGTGCGACCCCGTTGCCGACCTCATGAAGAGAGGTGCGATAGCGCGCCATCTCGGCAGCCAGATGGGCATCCGGGACAAAGGTCCCGCCCGCCGCCTGGATCAGCCGCCTGAGCCCCTCCGTGCGTGTCTCGATTCCCGCTGATGCCAGGACCTCATCCAAGGCGCCAAGTTCCTCTGGGGTGAGCTTCACTGTTACCGCAGCTGTCGCCACACCCGTGTCCCGCTGGCGTTCTTCATGGGCCTTCAGCGTGTAGCGCACCGCGCGCGACGTGACCCCGAACCGTTCGGCCAGCACAGACGTCGAGACCCCATCCGCTGCCTCGCGAACGATCTCCATGCGCTCTGCCTCTGTCAGTCTCTTGGTCCGGGTCATGCGGAAGAAAGCCCCCCTATTTCCTGCCAACTTCATAAAGGCATCCCCATAGTCCACGAAACTATAGCATGGTGTCAATGCTATAGTTTCGTATTGGACGAATGATGGCTGTATCCCGCTTCCCGCCTGGCCTCCATCAGGGGGTCGGGCCACTGAGCCGTGGGCTCGGACAATACTGGTCTTCAGGTTCACCGTTCCGTCCGACAAGACGCAGCGAACCTTGCCTTTAACCTGCGGTCCCGGAAGTGGCCGATATGACTTTATGAGAAACCGGCAAGCCCCAGGAGATCGCCGTTCTGACGCAGATAAAAAACGGAACCGGGTGCCCGGCTTTCAGTGAAACGCGTTTCGAGACGATGGTTAGAGGAAGACCCGGCCATCGTGCCCGATAGCCGGGTCAACTCGCGGTTCGGGAATGCAATCTCACGCGGCCATCCCGTCGTGATCAGTCAGGTTCATCGCCTCGGTGACCCCGACGAACAGCGGTGTAATCTGGTATTCGCCCTCATCGGTTTCAGGAGGTGTCAACGCAACGATCGCCACCGCGGGCTCGCCATCGACGAAGCAGGAGAACACCGCGAAATTCTCACACTCTCCCGAGGTCAGCGCCTCGAAGGCGCTGATGTGTTCGGGGTGGATATTGGTGCTCATGTGACGATCCCTCCGGCTTCGCGAGCGCGCTCGGCATAGGTGCTGAGCGGGGCGTCGGCTTCGAAGTGGAGGTCGCGCTCGATCGGCAGTCCAAGGCGACCACGATGCGCTTTGAGAGCGCTGAGCTGGACCGAACCCAGCTCGGGATAACCAAGACCGAGATCGCAAAGACCGAAGGCAATGTCGGGGTCTTCAGGGTCGGTTTCGCTCAGAAGCCAGGTCGCGCCGGCATCCGGCGTGAAGAGCTTGACCACGGGTTCGAAGTCGATGGTGTCCTCGCAGGCTTCGATGCGGTCCTGATTGGCACGGCCGTTCGCGGCCAGCTGGTCGAGGATGGACTGGGGCAGGAGCTCCATGATGTGATGTCCTTCATGTGAGATGTTGGCAAGCACTGGCGGGAGGGACGTGAGGCCCCTCCCTGGCCGGGTCACTCGGTGACCTGGCCGTCGTCGCTGTCGGCTTTCGGCTCGAAGAGGACGAGCTCGCCATTCACCGGGGTCGCGAAGAGCTGGATGGTCATGAAGGACTTGGCGCCTTCGTTCTGCGGGAAGGCGACCCCCACCTTGTGGAAGCGGGTCTTGCCGTCCTTGCCGGTGTCGGGGGTGGTGACGGTGTAGTACCTGGTCATGTCGGTCTCCTTTCGTTTTCGATGCAAACGGGAGACCGGGACCGCACGGACCGGCTGTCAGGCGGAACTTTAGCGCGCGAGGAATGGGCGCGAAGCGCACAGGGGAAAGTTCTGCTTGAAGGGAGTGCAAGCGACCGGCCGCCGGACCAGGTCACGGAGATTGCATCAAGAAGAAAACGGGAGGGGATCGACTGAGCGAGGCATTCTACTGGCATCACCGGATTGGCGGGATGACCGACCGCTCGACGGATGCGATGTCGCTCGATACAGCGAGCCAGGCCAAGACCCGAAATGACAATCAGCCGCGCCACTTGCTATGGCGAGGTATGATCACGCTTCGACCCGTTGCCGGCGACAACCCCGTCCCGGACCAGTCACGCCTGCTCCGGGCAATTGAGCTCGCTTTCGACTACGCGGGCCAAAACGGCGGGATCGGCCTGACTCAGACGAAGGCCTTCAACCGGATATTCGCCCACTGGATGGCGGAGCATTCACGCTGGCCGGAATACAGAGCCGAGGAACTGCTGCGACTGAACAAAGTTCTGAACGAGGAGGATGCTCCGCCGGCCATGGTCCTGCACGACCTCATGATCGTCGCCAAGCTCGGGCGGCATGTGAAAGGCAAGTTCCAGGTTTCGAAAGCGGCAAAGGACCTGGCAACACGGCGCGGGGCGTTCTTCAGCCGGATCGCAGAGACTTACCTATTCGAATCCAACCATGCCCGCACCGCCCGCTCCGAGTTTACGGCGCCGGGTAACTGGGACATCTTCCTGAACATCATCAATGTCGAGGCCGAGGGAGGGCTGACCGAAGCGCATCTTGTGAAAACGCTCTATGGTCTGGAGAAACGCGATGGCGTCTTTGACCGGGAATACCATGACCACGCGGGCTTTCTGTTCACCCATGTGCTGCGCCCGTTGAGCTGGATCGGGTTTCTGGCGGAGACCTCGGACACCGGCAGACGCTTCGACAAGACCTATTGGAAGACACCGTTATGGCGCGCCTGCCTCCAGCTCAGCACCGATGACATGGTGGAAAGACCGCCGCGCCATTGATACCGAGCGCAGCATTGGCCTCTGCCCGGCTTCAGGAGTGAGGCCGCCTACGCGGCGGCCTCGTCAGGTTGGGTTTGGAGTCCATGCAGGTAGTCGACAGCCTTCTGCGCGTGCGCAGCGGCCTGGAAAATGAAGCGCTTGTCGTTGCGTAGCCCCTGGAGCCAATGCGCGATATAGGCGGCATGCTCGTCCCGCGGTTCCGGTGCGAGGCTCAGATCGGCGGCAAGAAACGCGGCACCAAGCTCGGCGACCAGCTCTTCCTGGGCATAGCCTTCGTCGCCCCAGCGTTTGCGGCCGAAGCTGCGGTCCAGGCGCTTGGGATGGCGCGTCCAATGCGTGATCTCGTGGCCGAGCGTCGCGTAATAGGCCTCAGGGGTTTCGAACGTCTTGAAGGGCGGTATTTGCACGTAATCCGGATCGACGGCGTAATAGGCCTGGTTGCCGCCGTGTCGAATATCGGCCTCCGTGGTGGCGAAGAAGGCTTCAGCGATTGCGTCGCGTTCGGCGGTCTCCGGCATCGGTTCGACCGCGGCATAGTAGTGTTCCGGCAGCCCGTGGATCATCTCGACATTGAAGACCGTGTAGCCCTTCATGAAGGGGATCTCGACCTCGCGATCCTGACCAGCATCATCGGTCTCGGTTCTGCGAAGCTTGTCGGCGTAGATGACCATCTCGCCCCTGGAACCCTTGCGAACCTGACCGCCAAGTTCGAGAGCCTGGCGGTATGTCATCCAGGTCGGCACAGCGTATCCGTTGGCGACGGAGGCGGCCCAGAGCAGGATGATGTTAAGACCGCGATAGGCGACGCCGTTATGGCGGAGCGGTCGGGTGATGCGACCGGCGAGATGTTCGGCGCTCCAGGGCTTGTGCCAGGGCCGGGTGCCAGCCTCGAGGTCGGCGATGATCTTCTCGGTGACGCGGGTGTAGATGTCGGGTTTCGGTGCCATGTGATCCTCCTTTGTTTCGTCCCCGTGCGGGACGCGGGAGGAAATGGCGGGCGACCAAAGCCGCCCGCGCATGGTCAACACGGGAGCGTTAGCGAATGGAGCGGGCAGGCCATTGCGCGGGCAGCGGCGTCCGCCAGACCCGCGATCCCCCTGCTCGCACGGGGACGAGACGGCGGAGGGTCACGGGGAGCGGAATTCGGGCTACTGAACCCGGCGCGATAAGAACGACGTCGTGTCGGCAGCGGTTGCATCGGCCTGCAGCCACACGATGGTGGCGATAAGGGGTACCACTATCTTTACCGGCCCAGAGCGGTCGCTCAAAATAACCATGATGTGCTGCGTTGCAGCCCGTGGAACCGGACGTTCGCAGCACTCACAAGGACCTCGAACAATCGAAAACGTTCATTCGCATCCTCCCTACAGCTACTTCCAGATTGACCGTTGGTATCGCAGGTGATGAGGCGAAGGCTTGTGCTTGGGTATTAGGCGCAGACGCTTTCCGGTCTCCATCACGAATAGATCGTCGTCTATGGCTAGTGCGCCACGATCCAACAGCACATGATGATTTGGGCAAAGGCAAAGGAGATTCTCCAGTTCGTCGGGACCATCGTGGGGAGTCCCGAGGGGCCGGATATGCGCGGCTTCCGCGTATGGACCTCCCGCGCATTCCAATCGTTCTCCGCAGACCTGGCAGGTAAAATCGTGGAGTTCCTTAACCCTACGTCCTAGCGCTGTGTCCCTGACAATCCTCTGAACCGTCGTCTCGACCCTTCCTACAGGTTCACCCGTTTCCGCACTCGATTCCGGTTTTCCGTCAGATGAAGTGAAGTCTTGCTCCAAGGACAACAGGCGGAACCGGCACACGAAGTGGCCGTCCTTGCCTTCTGCTCTCCAGTAGCTGTCGACTCTGAACAAGCCGTCATAGCGATAGCCAGAGTCAGGTGCGTGCTCACTCTTGTGGCCGGAACCTCTAACTACTCTGACCGGGAGGCCTTGCAGGCAACTCGTGACCAATGATTGGTTCTTCCGAACAAATTCCTGATCAGCGACTTGACGACCGGTGTTCGGATCCCGACCACCGTCGCCCGTGTAGATGATTGTGGATCCGTAGTCAGCGTCGTCAACGTAGCCGCCCGAAAGAACGATGCTCTCCGTTCCGACAGAAGCCCGCCCAACGATGCCTGCCTGCAAAGCACGGTGCACGCCGGCGTCATAAAGCTGACGACGGTCATCGAACTCGGTGCCAACCGCTACTCCCCACAATTCACCGATCGCCATGCAACATCTCCACTTCATCTAACCGTGAATTCCACACTTTGCGTTTCGAGTAGGCTGTGCAACCGATACTGGCGCGCGGTGACGAATTGCGACTGCAATGATCTTGATCAACGGTCATGGTCCATTGCGGCCGTTGATCAGTCGTGTTCCTCTCGGCGATGCGGCAAACAAAGCTGGCCTTCGCGCGACGGCGAGGTAGAGCATATGCGGCCGTTGAAGAACTTGTTAAAGTTGATGAGTAGTCTCATGGTGGCAAGATTCGGCGCTGGATTTGGATAATTGCAGCAATTGCGCTGCTCCTTTGGTTGGGCCAAATAGACGAGCCAACGAACTTGATTGGCACGGAACAGGTCGAAAGGAACCAGCCGCGATCGTTGCCCGACCTGAGCGATGATGCGGTGTACTTGTACGTAACCGGCAGTAGAGTGAATCAAAGAGCTGGACCTGGAACGACACACCGCGTTCTAGGGCAATTGAACAAAGGGGCTCGCGTGCGCTTGGTTGGGCGTTCGGAACAGTGGAGCCAGATTGTTTCTTCCCTTGGAAACGGGTGGATGTCGTCGAGCTACCTTTCGGCAAACCGCCCCGGCGGCACTGAGCCCACTCAGAGCGCACCGGCTCGTCGAATTGCAGCCCCAACATCCCGGGAGGTACAGGCGGCTCGACGGGAGATCATTCGGCAGAGCATTGCTTCCTATCCCGGCTCGTGTCCTTGCCCCTATAACGTAGACCGAGCTGGACGCCGTTGCGGCGGTCGAAGCGCATGGTCAAAGCCCGGCGGGTATAGTCCACTTTGCTACGATAGTGACGTGAGCAAAAGTCGGTTGGATTCCTACTTCGCGCGAAGGCGCGGCGCTTCAAACTGAATGCTGGACATTTCAGCCTGAAAGAAATCAAGCACCTACGGCCCACAGCTGCCTTTGGTTCAACCATCACGATTCCGCGGTGCGGCACGTCTTTGCTGACATTCGTTGCACGAGCTAAAACCTCGCTTTGAGCGAACTCATACAATGCGGGACGACGGACAAGGTGCTGGCAAACCGCTGAGTGAGTCCTTGGCTGCCGAAAAATCACTTTGGACGACGTTGAGCGGTCGGTATGGCATCAATGGAAGCAGGACGCGGTAGTCACTCCATTAGCATGAGGTATTGCGACGTGTTGCTCGAAAGTCTGGATACAGCAGTCTCCGTCAACGGTATCTACGTGCTCGCGCGCGAATTGCAGAGCATGCTGGGCCAGTACAGCTTCAATCTGTTTGTTTGGACTCACGACGAGACCTTCAAGGTCTCCCTGTTGGGCTCGGCGTCGCCAATTCTTTACCGGGGGCACTACCTCGTGCTCTGCACTGGCCACCAGATTACGGAAGTCAGCCCCGAAGACATCAGCATGCTTACGGACGACGGTGAATTTGCGGTGACCTCATCAGGTTATCGCGCGCCTCGCATCGGCCCGGAAGGCATTCAGTATGACATTCAAGACATCGTTGTCTTCAACTTCGATGACGCATGCGACGAACACCCCGCACTCCGGCAGAGGTTTTTCAGTGTTGGGGAGTTTCCGCCAGACAGTACGAGCGATGCCGTAATCGCAGTTCTAAACTACGGATACCCCTCAAAGGACCAGCTCTACGAGCTCGACGACAAGAACCACATTGGATCCCGTCGACGCGCAACGACGCTGAAGGCGCACCGCCAGCAATCAGATCAGACTTTGCTCCACCTCAAACCGCTGCAAAGGCTCACGTTTGATCCCGATGGGCTCAGTGGTGGGCCCAACTTTGTCATTCAACGGACAGGAAAGGACTTCGCCGCATTTTTCGCGGGCGTCACCGTGCGAGCTGGGCAAGAAGACCTCTACATGGTGAAAAGCGGCTACATCAAAGAACTGTTGGACGCTTCGATCGACGGGCGATCTTGATCTACCGTAGGCGCCTTTCATTCGAGCACGGCCGAATCCGGACATTGGCCAACGAGATCCCGTGCTGCAGGGCGGTCCGTCAAACCGGTCGTCTGCGCGATGCGCAGCATCACTAATCTAACGGCCAAACTTTGCGGCTCTTCAAAAAATCATTATCAACGCGATAGCTGTCGAAATATTCCCAACTTCCAAAAAACGCATCCAAACCGGCGTTATAGACCGCCGAGTGCGAGATTTCCCTGTGGACCTCGGCAAGCCAGCGGACGACGGTTAAAGTGTGGTATCGCGCCCATTTCTGCACGAGGCCAGATTGCCCAGTTCGAAGCGACGCTGTTTCAGCATCAGTCATGTGCTCTCGTGTTTCAGTGGTGTGCTGAACAATCGCAAAACCAGAAAGCATAGCGCCCACCATGCGCGCTTTCGCCTCAATGCGCTCCTGCGATGGCTTCCCATAATACCGCTCTTTCAAAATCTGCTCAGCAACTTCATCCCACCATCTCTTGATCGGCTCGTGCTGATCATCGTTGGGGTTTCCAATCGCAGTGAAGTTCGCATACCGCCCGCGCTTGGCATCGGCGAAAGCATCCAAGTTATCGACTATGGCTACCGGGACAGCGTCCTTCGGCCTTGAATGACGAAGCGTGAAGGCACGTGTCTGCTCGACCGCCTCCACGGCGTCTAGCAGTTCCTTGACGTTGTGGCCAAATTTGCGAACGACGTTTTCATCAGGCATCCGTCCCTGGTTGCTCAGCGCGTAATCGATTACAAGGATAAGCTTGGCAAATCGCTCGAGGCCAACCGAAAGTTCAAAGAAGGCGCGATAGTATTCCCCTTTCTTATCCGCATAGTTCGCATAGCCGAGTGCGGTTGCACCCGCGCCAATGACCTGCCGAACTAGCATCGCTTCGCCACGGACGAACCACCATTCAGGAGTATCCCAAGGATTTCCGCGCCCTCTACCACTTGCCATTGGATGCTCCTCTTTGTGGTGATCCGCTACGCAGGCCGTCATGGGATCACGGACGGCATTAGGTCGTCGATTGACGGCGCGAACGCGATCTAATGTTAGTTGTCTTGGGGTGTGTCCCCTCTGGATAAGGTGAGCAAGGGCGCCTACATACGCGAAGAGAACTCGTAATATGAGGTCTGCATGCGAGCAATCGTAATTTGGTTTCTTATTTTTTTGGGGCTGGAGGCCGTTCTATTCGCGGTTTCCAACATGATCGACCCTCAATGGGCCGCAGACAACGCAATTTTGATATTCATAGTCGGCGTTGTTTTATTTTTGTCGGGGATTGCCCTACAGAATCGCCGATGGCTGATACAATGGGTTAACGGCACTCAATCAAACAAGGTGGTCGAGCCGTGGCATTCGGCAGAGGACGCCGCTCGACACTTCCGCGATCAGGTGGGCAAGATTGATTCTCTCTATGATGTGATGCGCATTTTCGATGAGGAGTTCCGAAAAGCATCTGACCGTGGAGTTAGTCCGAGCGACGCTGTAATTTGGGCGTTTCGGTTTTGGTGGCCCGAGGGATTTGAACATCAGTTGTTGGAAGCGCGCGGCGTCCCAATCACGGGGCAGTCATTTATTCCAGTAGAAGGACAAATCGCAGGCGATGATCATCAATGGGAGTGGGAACGCCAAGCCGGCGAGGGGCGTCCCGACTTAATCGAGACCTCTGATGGGCAGGACGTTGCGCAGTTGGAGTTCACGAAGGCCAGTGTAGATGCCTTAGTGAAGTGGTTGTGTCAGCAAGCCGGGAACTGGCTGAAGCTCTCCGATGCCGCCCCAGTCTTCCGCGATTCTCTAGACCAATATCCGCAACTGGCGAGTTTTGCCGCATCCTACGATTCATGGGGAAAAGAGAACGGCGTGGACCCGTCGCTTTCTTACGCACGCCACTTTATCTATCATGTCCAACAAGGCATAGATGAGGAATTTCTGCGGGTTCGCGGTCGCCCCGAAAATGGACGCGTTATTGTTGAGTTTCCCGGTCCTGTAAGCAGCGATGCCGCTGAAAGCTACAAGAATTCTCGTGACTTAAGGCTCATAGGATCGAATGGGAGACCTTACACGGACCTCAGGATCGAGCGATCCTCGCTGGACAAATACGTGGAATGGCTGGCAACCAATGACAACGCGAAAACAGGTCCGGAAAACGGGCAGAACTGAATATTTCATCAAGGAACACTAGGTTTACTTAGCGCTCTGGATGCACCAAGTTTGACATTCGATCCTGTCGCCATACCAATCTAGGTTAGATTGCCTCAATGTCAGACAGCCCTGATTATTCCAAGCAACCTGCGCTCAAAATTGGCGACAGAATTTGGGTCACATCCGAAGAACCCAGCAATGATTTGGAACAGAGGCTGGCCGACATCCTAGGACGCGGACTCATAAGATTTCAACCAGATGCGGATGGCGGCGAGTGTCAGGCCGGCGAAGTAGTTGGCATCGGTCTTGTCGTATCGGGTGGCGAGGCCGCGGAAGTGTTTAATCCGGTTGAAGAACCGCTCCACGCGATTG
>JAAUYB010014749.1_pt1 | contig 39985 bp, 46 predicted proteins | sample 7278071 | NCBI WGS metagenome assembly JAAUYB01 (sample SAMN14350121, study PRJNA611818) | marine sediment metagenome | isolation source: surface marine sediment (1.8m) | place: French Polynesia: Moorea | collected 2018-08 | reverse complement strand
GTGGAAACGGTGGACCAAGCCCTGATAGCAGTGGGTGCTAAAAGGGCGGGTCCTCAAAGTCGGCGGGATCTTCACTGACCGCGTTGGCCAGCAGCGATGCGTAGTAGGCGTCCTGCTCCTCTCTACAGATGAAGCGGTCCTCGATGTGGGTGCCGTGGCGGCCCTTGTCCATACAGTCTCGGACGTTCTCCTGCTGAGTGCAGACAAACAGGTGATCAGGATTGACGCAGAGCGGGTTGTCGCAGGTGTGGCCGACTACCAATTGCTGTGTCAGTTTGTGGTGGGGTTTAAACAACATGATGCTGACGCGGTGCGCCGGGTGTGAGCGGCCCTGGAACCAGAACCGCCCGTACTCGACACCGTGTTTGTTGGGCTTTGTCGCAGCCCTCCAGATCCAGCATCCCGAGTCTGGCCAAGGCGGACGTTCCACCTTGGCCAGGAAACGTTCAACGACGCTCACTTGATCAGCTCGCGCCCGACGCGGGCGTGCATCTTCGGGGTCAGGCAATGGAACCTGATAAGGCCGGTGTAGCAGTTGCGTGCGAAGTTGTTATCGAACCGATTGGCCTCGATCCATTCCCAGTGCTTGGGATGCTGCGCCTTGTAGTTGGCGTGGTTCTTGTGCATCACAGTTTCCTCAGCTCGATTTCCTGATCAATCAGGTAGGCAAGCTCAGACAGCTGCTCTTTGAGTTCCAGCAGCTGGCTCAGGCTCATGTTGCCGATAAGCGTAGCGATAATGTTGATGTCAGTCATGGCGTTACTCCAGTCAGTTGAATCGGGCAAAAGCACCCGTGTCAGCCCTCCCAGGTGGAAGGGCTGAGGCTGATGCTTTACGTTCTCCTCCTGCGAACGTGAAGGGCTTTGGCGACCTGCTTGTTGCTGGTGCCACAGAGGCGAGCGTGACGCTGAAAGATCCGCACAGCTTTGGGCAGCGGGTAGTCCAGGACCTGGAGGCCGAGGGCTTTTTGCTGCGCCGGCTTGAGCCAGCGGACGGTCATTCCAGACTGCGTGGCCTCCATGGGAATGACTCGCAGGGATGAACCCCGCGAGCCAACCTGGAGGTACGTGTGCTGGTGGAAGTCGATGAGGACAGCCTCAGGCTGCACGGGCGATCTCGAAGCCAGACGCTTCGTCCATCAGGTTTTGCAACTCGATGGTGCGCTTGGGCATCTCGAAGACCGGAGCACCTTTCAGCGCCTCAGTGACTGCGTTGAACATGCGCCACGCGGTACGGCCACCGAAGTCGTGTGACGGCTCGTCCCACTCCTCGATCACCTTACCCATGCGTGAGGCATTGACCACGCCACGCCGGTACAGCTCAGTGATGAGCGCATCGGGCTTGTGGCCGCGGAGCTGGGCTGTCTGGTAATGCTCGAAGCGCATCTCCTGGTGCTCACGCATGACGCTGACCTTGCCCACGGCGTCGGTGATCATCGTGGTGATGTCACGTCGGCAGTAGGAGGTCTGCTTACGCTTGATGATGACCTCGCCCGTGAAGGACAGGTTATCACACACGAACACCTGGGACCCGAAGGCCACACTGGGAGCCAGCGACTGGTCCAGGCTGGACCGCAGGCCGACTACCAATGCGTTTACGTCCGAGTTGTTGTTGGACAGCAGCTCAGCGATGCCGAAGAACTTCGACTGCGTGGGGTCCTCCGGGAGGAGAGCACCATCGCGACGGGTGCGCCGGTAGTTGACGGCGAAGGCCGTCTCACCGAAACGGAACCCGATGTCGCCCAGACGATCCTCAACCGTGTCTACAAAGTCGGCGTAGGCCAACGGGGCGTAGGTGTCGGTGGAGGCTGGCATCTGGACAGCGTTCAGAGCTTGGCGTTCAACTTGGTTTGCACCGCAGTGAGTGATGAAATTAAGCATAGTATTTCTCCGTTTATGGCGTCATTGGTAGATGGTTTGTCTGCCATCGTCAGGCCAGGGAGACAATCCCCTGACGACGCCCCTCCTGGGGCGTTTCGGCTAAAGTGAATCTTTGATGCGCTGCTCGACGGTCTTAAGTGCACGCTCAAGCGCGTACTTCAGCTCGAAGGCTTGCATCTCCATTTCAACGCTGCGCGGCGGGTCGATCACATCCAGCGTCTGCTTCATGTTCTCCACCTGGGTGGCGAAGAACCCGTACATGGTCTGGTTGACTGTCATGGCGTCCACCCGTTCTCGTTGGCTGGCGTGCCGACGTAGTTGCCGGCACTGTCGAAGTTGGTCTTGCGGCTGCGCGGGAACTCAGGGCAGCGCTTGAGCTTCCTCCAGGCTTCGCTGTTGGTGCGGCACCACGCGGAGCTGGCGATGCAGTAGTTGGTGTTGGTGTCGATCAGGCCCAGTGAAACGCTGGACGGCGTGTTGTGGCGCTGGATAACGATGCCGTTGCTCAGGAAGTAATGCTTCACGGTGAGCGTGCGGTCGATCTTGATGGTGTCGATTTTCATGGCGTTACCTCATTGGTTGAATTGCCTGTCATCTTCAGGCCGGGTAGGCAAGGTCCCGACGACGCCCCTCCTGGGGCGTTTCGACTATGCGTGGGTGAAGGTCACGCGATCCAGGGTGCTGGGAAACTGGCGGGTGTCCCCAGGTCGAATGGTGACAAACCAGTCGCCCTTCTCCTGAAAGACGTGGAAGCCGTAGCCGTACTCCTCAGCAAACTGATTCATGCGGCGCTTGGTGGTGGCGGTGTAGTAACCACCCGTGTTCAGGGTGATCAGCTTGATGCCGTTGTCCTGGTGCTCGACTCGCACCACCTCGGTGGCGTGATAGATGCACATGGACGGTGAATGTGCGGTGGCCGTTTCGTGGCCTGTAAATCCGGTCATGGCGTTACTCCTGTGTTGCAGTTATGGGTGAATCCACAGCAGCCGCCTCACGAATGAAGCGACTGCAATTGATTCACCAATGACTGGTGACCAGGGCGGAAGGTAGTCCACTACCGGATACCCTGGCTCCTCAAAGGCTTCGCGGCTTACGACTCAGCGCTAACGGCTGGGTCTGCGGTCCTCACCCCACTCGCCGGCTCGACCCGACTCGTGACTGCATCCTTGCAGTGGCCCCTAAGATACGCCGATTTCAGAGGATGTCAAGCAAAACCATGCAAAAAGTTTGAAAAAAGTTTGGCTGGCCCCGGTTGAGGGCACTGTCAGGACCCGGTAAAATGGCATTTTCACTATAAGGAAAGGGCAGTGAGCGATTACGGGATCGAATCGAGGCCGGCCCTGGAGGTGCGCCGCACGTGGCACAACCCTGACGGCACCCCCGATGAGGCCAGCAGCTACACGGTGGGCTATATCTCAGGCCGTGGCGCTGACGCCATGTTCGAGCCCAACAGCGATGAGGCTTTTGATGCCGATGAGCTGCGGTCCATTGCCGACCTGATGAGCGACCCGCCATGACCGCCAAGGTACGCAGCATGGTCGATGACCAGTGCACCCATGAGGTGGACACCCGCCTGGAGTACGTAAGCTACCAATTCCTGGATGCGCGGTTGGACGTGCGGGTGACCCCTGACGGCTGCCTCAAGATCCGCAGCAACCATGACGGCCCAGTGATGATCGAGGGCGTGGGCAGCAATGAGCTGATCCTGCGTATCTCGCGCCCAGCCGTGAACGCCCACTGAACCCCACTTGCAGACCCACAAGCCAGCATACGCAGAACCGCTAGGACGCATAGGAAAACACAACAGATGACAGAGACCGTAGGAACAATGGAACACCCCACCCAGGACCGCTCAGCACTCCCTGACCTGATGGTGGAGCTAGCAAGGTTAAAGCACCTACTGGCGTCGGTAAGACCCATGGTGGAGAACGCCCACCACATCACCCAGGCCCTTGAGGCACGGGAGCTGGTGCCTTTGAGTGACGTGAACGATTTGCTCCTGGAGTACGAGGTGCACCCCAATGACCATGAGGCCATGATGACTGCGCTGAGAGGAGGTGAGTGATGGACAGGGATCTGCTGATGGGTGAGCTGGAGACCCTGCGGAAGGTGGGGGCGAACTTTCAGGTGAAAGTCGAGGAGGCCCAGCGGGTGGAGCAGGGGTGTAGCGAGGTGGTGCGCAAGTGCCGTGCTGACCTGGAACACGCCAGCGCCCAGGCCAAGGCTGCGAGCCAGCAACTGAGCGCGGTGAACGACGAGCTGCGGCGCACCCTGGCCCGCATTGATGAGATCGAACACGAGCTGAACAAAGCGGAGGAATAGACATGGGAATTGGTGGAATCAGCGTGTGGCAGCTGCTGATCATCATGGTGATTGTGATGCTGCTGTTTGGCACCAAGCGCATTGCCCAACTGGGCGACGACGTGGGTGCTGCAATCAAGGGCTTCAGGAGGGGCGTGAAGGACACGCTGCCTGAGGCCGCTGGAGCTGCCCGAGACCTCAACAAGTTTCGTGATGAGGTGGCGGGTGACATCAAGCAGGCAACCAAGCTGGCTGCCGGCTTAACCGAGGAGAACGAACGATGATTAAATGGCTGCTGACGTACATGGGAGGGCGCGGCACCCTGGTGACCCGTGAGGTGAGGCTACAGCGTCACATCTCGCAGAACCCCAGGGTGATCCAGACGATTGACGACAAGGGCTTTAGACGGGTCCTGCACGACAATGGCGAGGTGCGAGGTAAGGACGCCCGCAGCATGGGCAGGCAGTGGAGGCTACAGGCGCACGCTGAGGCAGGGTGAGCGTTACCATGGATAGGCGCACCTTCCTCAAGTTTGGGGTGACCTCGGTGGCGGCTGTGAAGGCTGCCACGGGGTTGCCTCCATCCCTGCTGTCCAGGGTCCTGGGCAAGCACGTTGACGCACCGGGCCAGGACATCGACCTGGAGGCCAGGGCCAAGGCCGCTGCTGACGCTGTAGTCAGGCAGGTGGCCCAGGTTGCCGACTACTCGCTGCGTGACGTGCGGTGGGGACCGGTGAGCGTACCAGGGCCTCCACGAGTGGGCGGGCTTTACCAGCTCCTGGGGATGGACCGTCACCTACCTGAGCACCCAGGCCGCCGCGGTGGCATGTGGGTGTGTGAGCACGTCTCAGGGATGCTGGATCGTCAGTACGCCATGGGCAACGCGGTGATCCTGTCCAGGCAGGGCAGCATGGTGACCCTACAGCCCGTGCCGCCATCCCTGGAGCAAAGCGCGTATGATGCCGTGAAGGCCCTGATTGAAGGGGCCTTATACCTACGTCCGATGGTGACAACGAGGGAGGAAATGAGGCATGTCAACGACCTGGACAAGATGGTTAAACAACTGGGGGCGGAAGCCCTCAACTACTGGAAGCATCGCAACGCCGAGGCACTACGGACGGCGTGACTTCCTGAGGCTGGGAGCGCAGGCCGCGGTAGGCATCGCTGCTGGCAAGCTGGTGGGCGATCAGGCCCTGGAGATCCTGGACCGCGTGGACTTCGGGCTGAGGCAGCCGACGACCGTGATCATGGGTAACCCAGGCATGGATTCGTGGGCAATGGACCTGTACCTCCAGAGTGGCGAGGGCAAAGAGCTGCACTACTTCGTGGGCGCTTCGACCCCTGTGGGAGACATAGAGGGCGGCCTGTGGGATGAGGTCTACGACGAGTGCGGACCCTTGCCCGTGGTGGCTCGCCCGGAGGAGACCTGGGCCGCCAACGACGCAGCCCGACGTAACCCGGCAATCCAGGAGCTGCTGAGGCAGCACGCTGAGCGCCTGAGGGAGCAGCACGAGAAGGAGATCCGCGCCATCCTGGTGGGCGGTATGCCCATGGCTATTGGGAGACAATCATGAGCAACAACCGACGAACGTTCCTGGGCCGCCTGACGGCCCTCCTGGGTGCCTCTGCTGTGGTGCCTGCCTGGGCCAAGCTGGAGGACCTGGAGAACGACGGCCAGCCCTTGGATGCCCTGGTGGACGCCAACGTGGAGCCCTGGGTGAGGGCCATGACCCAGAAGCTGATGGACCTGTGCTTTAGGCTGCGCGGGGACAACGAGGCGCTACGCGCTGCCCTGATGCAGGCTCGCGATGACCTGAGGGTGGCTGAGTCCGACAAAGAGTGGTACCGGTATCGGTGGGTCGAGCTGGAGCGCAAGGCCAGGATCAAGCCCATGGGCGGGGTGAGGCCGGCTGAGCCACCCCCAGGCCACCCGTACTACCCACCAATCGTGGGTGAAGGCACCGTGCCTGCTGACCCGGCTTACTGGCAAACCACCAGCGCCGGCACCACGGTGAAGTTCCGCGCCTACGATGACGTGAGGCATCCGACCTCGCTTGCGGACTACGAGATCGTGAACACCAAGGGAGGTTCGTGATGGGCTTTGTGGATGTCCTGGTCCTGCTGCTGTTCGTGGCTGCCGTGGGATACATGCTGCGAGACAAACTTAAACCAGTGGTTTCACGGGTGTTAGACAGGGTGAAGCGCACCCGAGATTGAGGCTGTGCGTGGGCTGGCCTATCATTGGACAAACCGATGGAACGCTAGCCCATGCCCAACACGATAGCCCGCAGCGAATATGGCCCCTCCAGTGCCACTGCCCTGGAGGACGGGTACGTCGGGGATGAGAAGACCCGCAACCCCAGACCTGAGACAGGCGGCGACCGGCTGCGGGAGGGTGATGCCTACTGGTTGCGCCTGATCCGGGACGCCTACGACAAGAGCCGCAACTGGTTCGATTCCAGCGTCCGCCGGTCAGTCGAGAACGCTACCAATGCGTTCAACAACAAGCACTCTGCCGGCAGCAAGTACCACACCGCGGCGTTCGACAAGCGCACCAAACTGTTCAGGCCCAGGACCAGGGCCAACGTCCGCAAGCTGGAGGCGTCCCTGGCTGTGGCTACCTTCAGCACGACCGACGTGGTGAGCGTGGAGCCAACGAACAAGGCCGACAGCCTGAACGCTGCCCAGGCTAAGGTGAAGGAGGCTGTGCTGCGCCGGGTGCTCAACGAGCCCAACGTCCACTGGTTCCAGACCGTCCTGGGTGCCTTCCAGGCAGCGGCGAAGGAGAAGGTCGTGGTCTCCCACCAGCACTGGGAGTACAAAGAGGACCGCAGCGGTAACGTGATTCACGACCGCCCACGCTGCGACCTGATCCCGATTGAGCAGTTCCGCATGGACCCCGCCAGCGACTGGCGCGACCCGATCAACACCTCGCCCTACCTCATCCACATCAAGCCCATGTACGTCCACGAGGTGGAGGCCCTGATGGAGGCTGACTCCAGGACCGGCAAGGCGCGGTACCGCCAGCTCTCCAGGGAGCAACTGCTGGCTGGTGTGAAACAGGATTGGGACAGCATCAGGAACGCCCGCGAGGGCCACCGTGAGGACCGCTACGAGCGGGACAACCAGATAGGCGAGTTTCAGACCATCTGGGTTCACAGCCACATCATCCACGTGGACGGGCAAGACTACGTGCTGGACAGCGTGGGCACTGAGCATCTGCTGATGGACCCGACCCCAATCGAGGAGGTCTACTTCCACTCCCGCACCGGTGACCGCCCTTACTCCCTGGGCTGCTCGATTATCGAGACGTTCAAGCCCTACCCCAACTCCATCGTTGACCTGGGAATGCCCATCCAGGAGGAGATCAACGACATCGCCAACCTGACGATGGACACCCTGAAGCTGAACACTTCCAAGCGCTACTTCGTGCGCCGCGGTGGGGCCATCGACGTGCAGACCATGCTGCGCAACGTGCCAGGGTCGCTGATCTTCACCAATGACCCGGCCAACGATGTGAGGGAGGAGCTGAACAAGCCGGTCAACAACAGCACCTTCCAGGAGCGCGACCGCCTGAATACCGAGATGGACGACCTGACGGGTACGTTCACGGGTTCGACGGTGGGGATGCAGCGCAAGATGAACGAGACCGTGGGCGGGATGAACCTGATCAACGAGGACCAGAATCAGGTCCAGGAGTTGACCCTGCGTACCTTCGTGGAGACCTGGATGGAGCCCAGCCTGCGCCAGCTCATGGACATGGTAACGATCTACCTGTCCGATGGTGAGCTGCTGGAGGAGGTGGGCGCTGAGAACCAGGGCACGATGGAGGACGCCTACGAGGCGCTGTTCGCCAAGGCCACCACCACGGTCAACGTGGGCTTTGGCAACACGAACCCCGCCAAACGTATGGAGAAACTACGGCTCGCTATGGCCTCCATCGGTGAGGTCATGCCCGACATGCTGAACCAGCTCGACGCCAGGGAGTTCGTAAGCGAGATCATGGGTGCTGCCGGCTACAAGGACGGGGCGCGGTTTTTCCCCAGCCTGGGCGAGGGAGACCAGGACCCGATGGTCACCCAGCTTCAGGAGCAGGTGGCGCAGCTCCAGCAAGAGGTGGAGATGCAGTACGGCAAGCAGCAGGCCCAGATCGAGATTGCCCAGATCCGCGCCCAGAGCGCCGAGGCCATTGCCCAGATCAACCAGCAGGGCCAGATGGGTCTGCTTCAGGCCAAGCAGCAGTTCGACCGTTTTGTCCAGGAGAACCAGTCCAGGTTGAAGATGCTGGATGTCCGCATCGCCGCGGCCAAGGAGGAGCGCGAGAAGCAGAACCTGCGCAACCAGCGCGAGGCGCTGAGCCACAGCATCTCCCTGGCAGAGCGCGAGTTTGCCCTGAAGATCTACCAGATGTTCAACGCGCCCCAGGGCGAGGAAGGGCAGCCTGGAGAGGGAGGCCAGCCGCCTATCGAGGGCGAGAGCCAACCCGTACAGACGCTTCAGGGAACGGGTGGGCCGCCCAACGAGTTCGCCATGATCCCACCATCCAGCCGCAACCTGATCACCAGCTTGCGGCAGCCGCCTGAGAGCATCCCGCTTGACATTCCTGGGGAGGACAAGGCCGGCGTCTTAGCTCGAAACGAGTATGGCGCTGTCCCGTTTGAGGGTGGCTGAGAACCTAGACGGCTACAGGGATCGCGGGTACGACGATCTCACCCCTGACGAACGGGTTGCCTACCAGATCCAGTCTGCCCAGGAGACCATTGCGCAGGGCGTGGAGATCCACGCTGTGGAGCGCATGTGGATGTCTGCTGCTGCGCAGCGCTTCCTGGATGGCGCAGCCGACGCTGAGGACGTGCGTGCGCTGTCGAAGAAGATCATTCACAGGGCAGAGACCACCATCAGGGCCTGGGCGCTCCTGGCGCTTGAGGAGGGCCTGGATGACCCAGCCGTGTTGAAACAATACCCAGCCGCTCGTGGCTGGTCACAGCTACTGTCGCTGCTTGGCGAGATCATTGCTGAGGGCAACGACGAAGAGAGACGCCTAAGGGAGGGCGACGATGAGTGACGAAACGGAACAGGCGATAGCCAACGAGAAGGCCACCAAGGCCGTGCAGAAGGAAGTGAAGGCCCAGGCCCAGAACCTGGACGATGATGGCGGTGTGCGCCCTGACGATGGCAAGGACCCCACGTCGAAGAGCTACGGGGCGGATGCCAGGAAGGCGATCTACAAGAAGCACAAGCGCCAGACCGCTGAGGAGGTGGAGCAGTTTGAGGCTGACAACCCCGAGGTGGCTGAGCAGACCGCGGCGATTGAAGGCAGGACCACGGCTGAGGACGTGATGCCAGAGATGGAGGTCACGGAGCCAGACGACGTGCCGGAAACCGTGGCTGAGACCATCGCAGAACCTGAGTCTGACGGTGCTTCTCCGGAACCTGAGCCTGAACCATTGCCAGACCCTAACGCCTTGGTTACAGTGAGGATTAATGGCCAGGAGCGCCGTGTCCCCCAGCGGGATATTGACGCCCACGGTGGAGTCGCTAGCTACCAGATTGATGTAGCCTCCAGAGAGCGATTCGCTGAGGCCAGCCGCATGGCGCGGGAGTCGCGTGAGCGGCTTGAGAAAGCTCAAGCTCTGGAGGATGGCTGGAATGCCAGGGCAAAGGAGAATGCCCAGCGTGAAACACCCAGGCGCAGACGGCCTGGGACCGACCTACCCCCGCAGCGGGATGCTCGGCGCGATGATTGGTCTGAAGCCGACGAGATGACCGATGACCAGTTTGATGACTGGTACTACCGGGAAATCGCCAGCGGTGACCCCAAACGGGGACGTGCAGCCGCCAGGGCACAGCGAGAGCGCATCATGCACTCGATTGAGCCCCAGGAGACGTACACCCCAACGGAGCCACCAGATAGGGTCCCAGAGGAGACCCGGCCTGAGTCAAAACCGCTTGTTATCGGCGGGCGTGAGGTGATGGACGATGAGCGATCAGCCATCGACACCCTCATGGAAACGGACTACAAGGCTGTGCTGGAGAACCGTGACGCATCGAATCGGGCTCGCACCATGTTTGGCAACCTTATGGCCGATCCGCTGAACCAGCATCGACTGCCTGTGGATCTCCTGAGAGAAGCCGCGGACCACGTGATGGGAGACATCACGCCCAAGGCTGACCCGCGTGACAAACTGGTGGCCCGTCAACAAGCCAAGCGGACCATGCCACAACAGCCCACATCCGCGACCTCCGCGCCTGTCGCTGGAAGCGAAGACGACCAGCCGACCTCCAGAATGGGAAAGAGACAATCTTTCATCGCGGAGATGCGAAAGCGGCGCGGGATGCCAGAGCAGGCACCACTACGAAAACAGCGTCGATGACGTAGCTCCCCTTCAGAGGAGACATAGCGTATGAGCGGTCAACTGTGGAGCGTCAACGCTGCCGGCGGGTACATGTATGCGGACAACCTGTCCGACCTGCTGCGCATGGAAGTTCTGCCGGTCGTAAAATTCCGTCAGTTCTGTGACGCCAAAGACGCGACCGAGATGGGCCTGCACCAGGGCGACACGTTCAACTGGAACGTGTACAGCCGGGTCCAGGAAGGCGGCGGCACTCTCAATGAGACTGATGAGATGCCGGTCACCAGCTTCACGATCACCCAGAAGAGCCTGACGATTACCGAGTACGGCAACTCCGTACCGTATTCAGGCAAGCTGGATGATCTGAGCCTCCATCCGGTTCAGGAAATCATTCACCGGGCATTGAAGATCGACTGCGTGGAAACGCTGGACGGTGCTGCACATGCTCAGTTCAACAACACGTTCCTCCAGGTCCAGCCGACCTCCGGAACCTCAACCACGGCCATCACGGTCACCACCAACGGCACCGCCGGTTCTGCCACCTCCGTGGCGATGAACAAGGAGCACGTCAAGCTGGTGGTAGACGCGCTGAAGGAACGGAACATTCCGCCCTTCATGAACGATGACTACTACTGCATCGCATGGCCGTCCACCTTCCGCACGTTCAAGAACGACCTGGAAGGCATCGCCCAGTACATCGAGACCGGTTTCCGCCACATCATGAATGGCGAGATTGGTCGGTACGAAGGGATGCGTTTCGTGGAGCAGACCGCTATCGCCAAGGGCGGTGCCGAAGATTCCACCAGCTGGTCATTCCGGACTGCGGACCCATGGAACACTCAGCCCGCCACCGGCGCTGCTGACTGGGCCTTCTTCCTGGGTGAGGACACGGTGGCTGAGGCTATCGCGATTCCCGAGGAAATTCGCGGCAAGATCCCGTCTGACTACGGTCGGAGCCGGGGTGTTGCATGGTATTACCTGGGTGGCTTTGGTCTGGTTCACGGCTCTGACGCCGCGACCGTCCTGAACGCCCGCGTGATGAAATGGGAGAGTTCAGCATGAGCGGAACGACTCAAGACCGCGGCGCTGGCCTGCCGCTGAAAGGCCGTGCGTATGACAACGCACTCGTGGTCCCCATCGTCAAAGAGCACAACTTCTCTGGCTCACAGGCTACGGCTGTCAGCATCCCTGCTGGCTGTAGCTACGCCAAGGTTGTCTCTGGTCACGTCTCTGCCTCCACCGCCCTGGTGGGCGCTGCCATTGGTGTCGAGTTGGGCACCACCGGTGACGCCGACGCCTACATGGACTGGGTGATTGGTGCGGTTGGTGCGACCGACAGTGCAGACCTGTCTGACGACCCGGATGCAGTGATCGAGAACCTGATCGACGTATCCGATGGGCTGCCCCTGCAACTCAACTATGTTGGCGGTACTTCGGGCATTGCCCAGGTCACCCTCAACATTGCCTTTTTCTGAGGAGGTGATCCGTGAATAAGCTCGGACTCATCAAGCACGAAAAGTTGGACACCAACCCCGCCTCTACCGGCGCTGTGAACAAGGGGCCGAATCAGGTCCCGCACGGCCCCGCAAAGGGCAAGGTCAAGGCTGACTCCGGTCGCAAAAAAGCCTCTGACTTCGGTGGCAACTTCCGGTTCTGCTAAAGACGCCCTCCCCTGTCTATAGCAGCCAGGGCGGGATCTTCGGGTCCCGCCCATCTTTACATTCGAGGTGAGCGATGAAGAACTACATGACTGACGGCTCTCCTGAAGAGCCCAACCTGCCGCCTGAGTCGGCATACACCAATTCCCAGCGTGACGGCTACCCGATGTTCGGTTCCGCGGTCACCACCAACCACATCCGATCCCGCAGCCATGCTGAGATGCAGGACAACCCTGATCCAAAGCAGGGCCTCAATCGCCGGGAGAAGATGGACAGCTGCTGCGTGAACGATCAGTTTCCGTGGCTCTGAGATAGCCTGAGGAGGGCGCTATGGCAAAACCACAACTCGATAGATCCAGAGAGCCGGATGGTGTCGTGTACGGCAGCTCGCCGGCCATGTACATGCAGGACGGTGAATACTTCGATTCCGAGGGCAAACACGTCACCTGGGAGGAAGCCGCATCGCCGGTTGATCCTCTTGCTGACCAGCGCACTGCTGGTGAGAAGGCGGCCATCGGCTACCAGGAGATGCAGCGTAAGCGTGCGGAGCAGGGCGCGGCCCAGGCTCAACAGGCGAATGCCCAGGTCGTGCAGACCGACAACGTGGAGACCACCAGGGTCACCCAGGTCGGCAAAACCCGGTCTGACGACGATGCACCGGACATCTCCAGCCTGAGCGAAGATGAGCAGAAGGTCGTGGATGAGGCGCTGGCCAACTTCCACAAGACCGAAGAGGTCAGTTCCCAACCCCTGGGCAGCCAGGAGGTCACCGAGGAGGAGCAGCGCTTCCAGGCACTGATGGAGGCCCCGCCGCCGGTCATCCTGTCGCAGATCCGCAAGATCAAGGAAGCCTTCGAGGGCGACCCGGATCTGACCGAGGAGCAGGCCAAGGACCTGGAAGCTCACCCGCAGAAGGGTGAGGGCAGCAAGAAGCCCAACTGCCAGTTCATCATGAGGTGGGCCAGCTAAGTGCCGGCGATCACCTACCAAGAGCTGTGTGTCGCTTTTGCCCAGGAGACGGGAATCAATGCTGGGACGTTCACGAGCGTCACCAGCACCGATGTCCTGGAGCAGAAGATCGCCCGCTGGATCAGGTCTGCTGACCTGTGGATTCAGGGCGAGTACACCGATTGGCCCTGGCTCTGGCGTGAAGCGCCGCAGGGCACGCTTGCGGTAGGTGATGCCACCATTACCAAGCCCACGGACCTGAAGTGGATGGACTATGGGTCGTTGGTGTTCAACAAGGGCACCAACACCTTCCGGGAGTGCGAGTACGTGCCCTTCCTCCAGTTCCGCCAGGATTATGAGAGAGGGGCCAAGCAATCCACTCAGTTTCCGTCGTACTTCACTGAGGTGCGAGACCGCAGCGAGCCGCTGAGGCTGTCTCACCTGCCAAACGACGCGACTGTCACCTACGACTTCGATTACTACCGCACGGCCATCCCGCTGGATGCCAACGCGGACGTGCCGGCCATGGGTGACTGGTGTGAAGCTGAGGACATGCGGCTGATCCTGGCCAGGGCGAAGATCATGTACGGGGCATCCGAGAATGCCCCTGAGATCCAGGCCGAAGGCGCAGCCGAATATGAAGACTATATCCATCGGCTGGTCCAGACCTGTCACCCGGAGAACCGTGTGGAGCGGAGCATGGGCGACAACCAAGGCAACCAGATGGCAGTGATCACGGTATGACATGGCTATCGGCAAACAGATCAATCAGCGAGGTGCCACAAACCGGCGTTCGCAGAATGTAATCAACGACCGCTACACCTTCGAGGGTGGGCTGGTGTTGGAACCCTCACCCAAGGACATTCCCCCTGGGGCCTTGCTGGGGGTCAAGAATTACGTTCCCAACCTGTGGGGCGGCTACCGGCGCGTGTCTGGCTACGAACGCTACGACGGGCGCACCAAGGTGTCCGATCAGGTGTTCTTTACTCTGGAGGTGGACCGTGAGGTGGGGTTCGAGCCCACGGTCGGCCAGGAGCTGACGGGCCAAACTTCCGCGGCCACTGCCACTATCCGTGCCATCGAGAACAATCCTGCTGGCGGCCAGCTGACTCGCTACCTGTTCTACAGCGTCTCAGGCGGTGGATTCAGCAGCGGCGAGCGTGTGATCGTCACTGGCGTACCAGCCAACGGTGGCGACACCCAGGACACCCAGCTCACCAACATCACCTACCAGAACGACACCTTCCTGTCCTGGCGCAACCTCGCGCAGGACAACTACCGCTCCACCATCGACGCGGTGCCTGGATCTGGGCCGGTGAAGGGCGTGTTTGTGTTTGACGGCGAGCTGTTTGCCTTCCGCGCAAACATTGGTGGCACCGAGGATGACATGTACCGGGCTACCCCCACCGGCTGGAGCAAGATTGACCTGGGCGAAAAGCTGTACTTCCGCAATGGGTCAGCGGAGCCCACCGAGGGTGTACGGATCACTGGTCAGACATCCGGCGGCGACTGCATTGTGCAGCGCGTGGTGGTGAGCAGTGGCACCTGGGATGCTGGAGACGCTGAGGGCTACATCGTGACCTTTGGCGGGGCCAGCAGCTTCTCTGCCGGCGAGGTGATTGAAGCGTTCGAGACCAATCAGGTGCTCGCGGAGACCCGCGGCATCACGGTGCGCTTCGACGTGGGCGAGCAGGAGATCCTGCAATCCGACATTGTGGTGGGCCAGACCAGCGGTGCCAGCGGGTCAGTGGTCAACGTCGTGGTGGAAAGCGGCTCCTGGGAGGACGGCACCGCCCGCGGCTACTTCACGACCGACAATGTGGCCTCAGGTCCTTTCGTCGCGGCTGAGGAGCTTCAGGTCGCTTCCACCCGCGTGGCTGAGACTGAAGGCATCCGGGTGTACTTCCAGAACGGCGACACAGAGATCACTACAGCCAACACGGTAGACGGTGCAACCAGCAGCGCCCAGATTACTGCGGCCAACAACATCCGTGTTGTCCTGGCCGGTGGAGAGTGGACCAACGGGGATGCGTTCGGCTACATCGTGGCCAGCGCGGTGACCGGCACGTTCACCCAGGGCGAGGACCTGGAGGTCAGCTCCAGCAAGGTTGCTGAGACTATCTCTGCGGCGACCGCCCAGCGCTCGCTGACCGTGCAGGACGGCACGGTGCTGCTGTATCAGGACCAGACCCTGGGGCTGGGTGTTCGCTATCACTTCATCAGCCACAATTTCGGCGGCCACACGAAGACCAACCGCATGTACGGGGTTAACGGTGCTGGCCGTGCGTTCGAGTTCGAGAATAACCCTGGCCTGTGGACCTGGGACGGGGTGTTCAGCGAGATTGAAACGGGGATGGAGAACGACGCGCCCATCAACATCGAGCAGTTTGCTAACCATCTGTTCCTGGCATTCCAGGGTGGCAGCATCCAGAACAGCGGCCTGAATGAGCCGTTGGTGTTCAACCCCATCGTGGGTGCCGATGAGAAGAACATCGGAGATGAGGTCACCAACATGCACAGCGACAAGAACAACGCGCTGTTCATTACGGGCCGCCAGAGCACCTGGGTGCTGTACGGTGAGGTGCGGGAGAACTTCCAGCTCAGGCAGTTCACCGAAGAGACCGGCGGCATCGCCAACACCATGCAGCGCATGGGCAAGATCTGGTACATAGACGACGTGGGCGTCACGGACCTGGAGGCGACCGACCGCTTTGGTAACTACCAAGCCGCGGCATCGTCGGCCATCTTCGATGAGCGCTTGAAGTCCAGGATGCGCAGCACCGCGGTACTGCACTCGCACATCAGCCGGCGGCGTGGATTGGTGGAGTGGCACTTCGCTGACGGCGTGTCGCTGGTCATGGGCATCCGCACCGGCGACCAGGGCACCCCGCAGCCGGTCGGGTTTACCGAGGTGGACTACGGCCAAGCCATCACCTGTATCACCTCTGAGGAGCTGGACTCTGACCCGCAGCTCGCCAGTGAAGAGCGAATTTTCTTTGGTAGCTCAGATGGTTACGTGTACGAGATGGACTCTGGTTCGAACAACTTTGACGGGGATGAGATCGAGGCGTTCCTGCGTCTGTCGTACCACTACAGCAACAGCCCCGACCAGAATAAGAACTACCGGCGGGCCACGTTCGACTTGGACTCTGAGAGTCGGGCCACCATCGAGTTCTCTGCGGACTTCGACTGGGGCGAGCGATCCGGTGTGCAATCCAAGGAGATCCAGGTCCAGGGTAACCTGGGATTCTGGGACATCTCCAACTGGGATGAGTTCGTGTTTGGCGGCTCAGCGTTCCAGCGCCCGATCTTGACGCTGCACAGCGAGGGCGCGGCCATCGGGTTCTACATCTACCACAAGAGCGAGCTGGAGCCCGATCACACGCTGAAGGGCGTGACGATCCAGTGGAGCCCGCTCAGAACGGAAAGGGGAGCTTACCGTGCCTAGCAAATACTACGCGAACACCTACACCGGCATTGAGGGCGGCACCGGCTTTGCCCTGTCTGTCGATGAGGAGTTTGACGACATCGAAACCGGGATGGCCACCGGCGAGGCTGAGGCCAATTCAGCGCTCCAGGTGACCAACGTGAATGGGAATGTGATCCCAGGCACTGAGCTACAGCGAACCAACGGCTACCTGTACTTCAGTGCAGGTGGCTCCCCGTTCCGCCCGACCATGACGCCGACGCTCTACGGCACGTACAACGAGGAGTCGCTGATTGGGACACTGGGTTTGAGGTTGGCTTCAGACTCCGTGAACTTCACCACCACCACGGATCTGGTGTGGTCCCGCGTAGGCTCGCACAAGACGCCGTTCTACGTATTCCCGGAGACCACGGAGCCCAACGAGGCGATCACTTGCGCCGCAGGGCTGTATGTCTTCCTGCTGGCCGGTAGGTGCGAGGCGGTGACCACACCGTTAAATGCCAACCTCCAGATGTGGCGGGACACGGGTGGTGGCATGACGCTGTTCGAGAGCTACCGGTTGGACACCTCCGCGGGTGCGGGCGTGTACCAGGATTTTGCGGTCTTCTTTACCTCCGATCAGTCGTCCAACTTCGATGTGAAGATCCGGTTGAGCTACGACGTGGACAGCGAGGTCAACTTGCTGAATACGGGGCTAACCTGTTGGAGGATCGACGCATGAGCTACAACAACACGTTTGCCGGGATTCCCGGTCGCCCGATCCAGCTGGAGGACATCAACAACCAGTTCAACGCGGTCGAGGCCGCCCTGGATCTGGTGGCTGCGGAAGCAGCGCGAACCATCCGTATGCCAACGGGTGAGACAGCGAGCATCACTGCCGGCGAGAACGAGGTGCTGATGTTCGATCCTGACGGCACGGTCAAGACCGGTGCGCTGCGCACCTCAACGACCAACTGGGACGTGATTCAGCCGGCCCAGAATACCCGGCCCTACATCCAGCTTATCGGCGGCGATGCGGTGGGCACGGGCGGGCTGGCGACGGTCACGATGGACGATTTCTTCGCCAGTGAGAGCCGGGAGACCTGGACGGTCTACAACGACGGGGCAACGGTCAGGGTGCCGTTTGCCGGGATCTACTACGTGCACGTGTCGCTCAACCCGCTGGGCGCTGGGATCTTCACCCTGCCCAACAACGAGCAGTTCTTCATGGCGTTGTACCGGGAGAACCTGGAGACCAACATCAAGAGCAACGCGGTGGCAAAAGACGGCAGCGGCAACGTCGCCGGCTGGCCAATCATGCACGGGATCATTAACGCAAACACTGGCGACGACTTTGATATTCGAGTCACCTACACCGACGAGATCCAGATGTTCGACGTTCGGTGGGTGATGGTGGGACTGCACACATGACGTACACCAACGGCTTCACGGGCGTTCGCGGGTCACCGACCAGCACCGCCAACATGAACCAGGAGTTTGATGCCCTGGCCGCAGAGATCAGCGCACTGTCTGATCTGGTGGGCGGCTCGACTGCGCTGAAGGTCAGCCAGGGCCAGGAAATGACCACGGACGTAGGCTCGCCCTCAGCCAGGGCGGCCAAGCTGTTTCGCTTTGGCGACCCGTCATCCGGGTATTCCCATACCGACAGCCCGCTTCCTACGCAGCCGTCTCAGTACAACCGCGTACTGAGGGCCAACAACACGGGGTCGCGGACCAAAGATTCGACAACGAAGATCAGCTACGTGTCGTTCAGTCAGGGCACCAGCGGCCTGGGCTCATCTGCGTGGACTACTAGTGATCCAGCCAGCGCTGGCGGCACGCACTTCGTGTTCCCGGAAACCGGCGTTTACTGGATGTCCTATCGCTGCTTCTACGACAGCACGGGCGCAACGGACAACAACCTGTGCTTGGCATGGCTGGAGGTGCACGACATTGACAGCGATAGCGTGAACACCGCCTGGGAGAACGACATCACCTACAGCCGACTCAGTGTGAACACTGGGTATCAGGGCAGGACCAACGGCTTTCTGGAGTTCGATTTCCTGCTGACGATGAGCGCTCTGTTCAATTGCACCAGCGTTGGCAATCAGGCGGTTTCCGTGGTCGAGCAGGTGACAACCACTGGTCCTGAGTTGACCGTTAGCGGAGAGCAACTGCTTGTCATGAAGCTATGACTGGACCCGTCTCATTTGGTAAAGAGCTGACCCGGCTACAGCCGGTCACAACCACTGTCTCACTTAGCTGGGACGGTTCGGCTGTGTCCAAGCCTTTGCCTGAGCACAAGCGGTACCGGTTTCACTCCCTGGTGGTCTCGGCGTCTAGGACCGACGCCGCAACACTGACCGGCACGATCACCGTGCGCGGGCGCGTGCCCGATGGTGGCTATGTCAACGTGGGCACCTTCAGCCTGGGGACTGACAACGAGCACGGCCCATTCTTTTTTCGTGCGTTCCTGACCGACATCGAGGTCTCTGGGTCTGGGACGAATGCCCAGTGCTCAGTCAGCCTGACCTCCAGCCCAACGCTGACCACCGAGATCCAGGCCACTACGCAGGTGTTTAAAGGCTGGACCGGTGCCAGTGGCCGCAAGTCTGGTCAGATCACTCACGACAGCCTGAGCCGGCACCAGATCTCAGCCACGACCACAGGGTCGGGTAGCGGCACGTTCGATGTGTACGGGCAGCCGCCCAAACAGAACTTCTTCATCTACCTGGGGCAGCTACAAATCACCTCAGGCGTGGGTGAATACCTGAGCGCTGCGGGCCGCTACATCGCGTTTGCCCTGGAGGTGAACTCCGCGATGACCGCCGGCAGTGTGGACTGCGTGGTCACGTCGTACCTGGACCCGGAAGGATTCAACTCTGACGAGCTGCTGGGTGGCGACTACACGTTCGAGGATAACGTCACGATCAACGGCACGCTGACGGTTGACGGCACTAGTACGTTCAACAGCGAGATCAGCGTCTTTTCCAGCCTCGGCAATCTGATCGAACGGGACTTCGCGGCTGACAACAACACAGAACGAAACGTCCTCACGCTGCGGCGAATTGACTCGACCGACGTGGGTGCCGATGGCATTGGTGGTCGGGTTGCGTTTCAGACCGAGAACACCGTAGGTGCGAACGTTAATGCGGGGAGACTTAACTGGGGCCTGAGCACCGCTCTGGCTGGCGGGGAGGTCGGGTTTGTCTCACTTGACCTGATCTCTTCAGGCACAGACAACGTTCAGGCGATGATTCTGTCTGGCGACACCATGGCCAGCACATGGTCTGGGGTCACGGGCACGAGCACTCTTCACCAGTGGAACGGTGATCTTGCGATTCAGCATCGACTGCGCTCTGACACGGTGACCAATCGCCGGATCATTGGCCTGGGTACTGACGACGTGGTGGACAGCCAGATCAACTTTGGGGCGACCGGTTTGAAGATGGGCCTGGGCACGCTGAGCGCTGGTGATGCCCTGGGCATCTTGCACGTCCACCAGGGGGCAGCTGGGGCTGCCACCGCTGGCACGTCCCAGGATGATGTGATTGTTGAGGGCTCCGAGGATACGGGCTTCACAATCCAGACGCCTGACGATCATTACGCGACCTATGGATTTGGTTCTGTCTCGAAAGGCTACATTGGCGGCATGTTCATCCGTTATTCGGATCTGGAGATGTCTGTTGGCTCCGCGGTTTCCGGCATGGACTTGCGCCTCCTGTGCGACAACTCTCGCGTGGGGGCGACGTTGCACTCTGAGGGGCGATTGACGCTATCCGAGGACACCGGTCAGACATCGAATCTCGCCACGTTTCACTCGTTCAGTAATGGCTCTGTGAACAACACCATGAGCCGCAGCCAGCTTTGCGTCAATAACGCAACAGGCCAGCTTAACGATTGGTACAGGGGCCGTGGCACGAACGCATCCCCCGTGGCGCTGCAAGCGAACGATGACATCTTTCAGTGGCGCTGGTATGGCCGGCTGGACGACAACACCTGGACCCAATATGGGCGAATGGAGTATCAGGTCTCCCAGGTTGGCAACACCACCTTCGATGGCTTCCTGAGGATCTACAACAGCCACGACGGCAATCTGTACGAGCAGGCGCGGCTCAGCAATAGCGGCCTTATGGATCTGGGGACCAAAACGACAAGCGACTCGTTCACGCTGCGTTTCTACAACGGGGCGATGTCTGCCGGCAATCAGCCGAATCGGTTCGACATCACTCATGACGCGGATAGCATAACGGTGTTGCGAAAGTACCGCGAAACGGGCAATTCCAGGATTGACCTTGACCCTGTGCCCGAGGACGGGACTTCGGATGCTCAAGTCACGCTCTTCCGGACTACCAACAACTCAGTATCGGGCAGTTCGTCGCTGATCTGGTACCGCGGCAACAACTCGACCACGGTGGATCACCAGATCTTCTCTGGCAATTCGGGCACGCTGATGGACATGTGCAGGAACGGCGGTGATGCTGATTTTGGTGGGGCGATCAACGTGACCAGCAACTCTATTATTGGGTCAACGTCGGTGACGCCTGATGGCCGGCTGCACTTGTATCAGGCCAGCGCGGGAACGGTGACTGCGAACGGTCAGGCCAATGCGCTGGTGCTGGAGCAGAACACCGCCGGCGGCATGACGATCCTCACGCCTAACGCGGCACCTGGAAACATCTTCTGGGGCTCGCCGTCAGACCAGATCCACGCAGCGATCAACGCCCAGCAGAGCAACGGTCAGCTCAACATCTCGACCAGGGCCACAAGCGGCGTGCTCCGCTTCCTGTCGGCCAACAACGTGCTGGCCATGGCGATTGACTCTAACCAGGACGTGGACATGGAGAACTCGCTGGTGGTGGGTAACTCAGGCGCGAACGGCGGCGACCTGATCCGCGTCCCCAGGAACGATCTGGCCAACCGCGCATCAGGCATGAGCGATGGGAGTGTCTACTTCGACACGGACATGTCCCACATACGGGTGTCTGATGGCACCTACAACAAGACGCTGTTCCCTGGGTCGCCGCTCACAAACTGGCAGTTCCGGTTCTCGACAAACACAGCCGACTCAGATCCGGGGACGGGTTACTTCAAGGTCAACAACTCCAACATCGGCCTTTCGACTTTCATCTACATGAACGACCGAAGCTGGGACGGGATTGACATGTCGAACAACTTCCACCAGCTGATCCTGAGCGGGGACGTGATCGTCATGACAATGATCGAAGACAATATGCAGGATTTGCTTCGGTGGGATGTCAGCGGCAACGCAACGACCGGGACTGGCTACATCAAGATCCCGGTGACGGTAAGTATCCGCAGTTTTGGGCCTGCAAGTTTGGAACGGTGCCTGTTGAGCTGGGTACCGCAGTAAGGAGGGCGTCATGAAGCAAAAAGAGATTATTGTTTCGAGGCTCCAGCAATTGGTGATGTCTTACCTGCCGACCGTTGATGCGTTCAGCAGGCCAATGGCTGAGAGAGAGTGCAACGAGATTCTGAAATACATCGACCAGCATCTCCAGGACCCAGAAGATGAGAAGCCGCCAGCTGATCCGCAAGATCCCCAGGACGGCCAGACACCCGAAAATGCAGATTAAATGAGTGGGGCTACTCCATGCATACAATTTCAATGAGGAGGGGTGAGATGTCCCTTTCCGACAACTTAACGGAGATCATCGTCGGGACAGTGACCGTCGTCGGCACCGCCGTTGGTGCCTGGATTACAGCGCGTTTCAAGACGAAGAAGGAGCTTCAGATGGCGGGCGAGGCCCGTGAGTCTGACCTGTTGGACCGGGTGAAAGCCTGGAACGACGACGTGTACACCAAGTTCATCGGTCGCGAAGCAAAGATCCAGGAGCTGATCACCCAGGTGGCGCTGCTGCATCAGGAGTTGGCCGATATGAAGGTCGGCATGAGCACGATGAAGATTGAGAACGACAAGCTGCGCCGAGTTGTGGTTCACCTAAGGAAGGAGAACCAAAAGCTCCAGGCCCGACTCGACAAGGTGAATCATGGACCTGTGCCAAGCAACGGCAATGGCTGAGCGTATCTGGACCATCACCACGGTGCTGTTTGCCGTGGGCTGGTTTTGCCACTGGCTCTGGGCTAAGCGTCACGACAGGAAGGTTGTGGATAAGTACCTGAAGGATCTGGAGGACGATGATTGAGCTGAGCGAACACTTCTCCTACGAGGAGTTTGTGCGCAGCGAGACCGCTGAGCGCAAGGGCCTGGATAACACGCCTACGGATGAGCACCTGGAGAACGGCATCGCCTTTTGCGAGACGGTGCTGGAGCCCTTCCGTGCGTGGGTTCACAAGGAGGTTGGTCAGGAGCTGGCCCTGATCACGACCAGCTTCTATCGCTCGACCAAGGTCAACACCGCAGTCGGCGGCTCCCGTAACAGCGACCACAAACGCGGGCAAGGCTGGGATGGTATAATCCAGACGTTCACAGCCAAGGAATCCTTTCTGCTGTGGACGCGATGGTTTGCTGAGACAGGGGTGCCGTACAACCAGCTGCTGTTCGAGTACAGCTGGGTGCATGTCGGCGTGGGGCCAAACATGAGGCACCAGATGAAGCATTTCAGGCCATCGCAATGATCGCAAACATCATCCATGTGTTCGGTGGCCGCCTGGGCGCGTCCATTGCCGGCGTGCTGGCTGTCGCGCTGGTCGGCTCCCTGTTTGCCCACGTCACGGATTTCTTCGGTGACTGGTGGCAGACCCGCAAGCTGAACAAGCAAATTGAATCACTCCAGAAGCAGGTCACAGCCCTGAGTCTGGACAAGATCACCCTGAAGACCTCCAACACCGCGATGGCTGCGGCCATCGAAGACTTTGAGCGAGCCGTCACCCAGGGTGAAAACATGGCCAAGGCGATGGCTTCTCGCAACGCCTTGCTGGCCAATCAGGTGCTCGAAAAGGAACGCATTATCGACATGATCCAGGACGAGCACCGCCGAGATCTGGAGAGGGCGTATGCGAGAAATTTGGAATGGGCTGCTGTTCGGTGGCCTGACGATGTTGTTGACAGCATGTGCGACTACTACAAAGCCATCGGAGTGCTTGTCGAATCCGGAAATTGTGAAGGTGCCGGTGTACCTCCCGCCGGCGTGCCTGGACTCGCTCCTGACGGACTCCCTTCCATACCGCTTGATGGAGAAGGGGATGACGGCGAATCAGGTGAACGACTTGCATCACTTCAACATCACGATTATTGGGCTGGCCAACGAACACAGGGCGGCGATAGCCGCTATGGAGTGCACTGATGCCATCGAGAACGGACTACAACCGCCGGGACGGTAGACAAAACGACTTCCTGGGGCGAACCGACACCTCCACCAGTCGCACCGACCGCAACCGCCGCGACCGCAACGACACCCGAGTCCAGGGGCCAGACAACCCCAACGACACCGATTGGGCTGTCGGCATTGACGTGGGCGATGGGCGCACCATTGACGCTGGACCTGACAATCGGCCTGACCCTGAAGATGCGATAGACACGGCACGTGACCGGGGTTTCCTGGGTGACCGCAGGCGGACCTGGGGCGATGGCGGCGACACGATCCGGCGTGATGATGATGGCCGGGGCGGCGACCCGCGGGACATCTACGTGCCAGACACCCGCGGGGGTGGGCCGACCTTCCCTGACGTGACCCCTGACGGCGGCGACCCCAACGTCGATCCTGAAGAGCCGATGCCGGAACGCGCCAACCCTCAGGGCAACTACGCCGGCGATGGCGCGGATCTGCCGCCTGGGCTGCGCACGAGCACACTCGACGGTGTATCAGTGAGTGGGGCAGAATTTCTCGGTCAAGTGCCGGATATGCCGGGGCCGACGTTCTGGCAAATCACCGGCGAGGAGTTGGTCGAGAACCGGATGGCCGACCTGTTCGACTCAGGCAACCCGGTGCTTCAGGCATGGCAAGAGAAGACCCGCAGGGCTGCCAGTCGCTACGGTGGCCAGAACAGCCTCATGCAGCAGCAGGCCGCGGTGGCTGGGCTCGCAGAGATGGCGTTCAACATCGCCTCAGCTGACGCGCAGACCATCGCCAGGAGCCGCGAGTTCAACGCTGCCATGGCCAACCAGTACGGGCTGGCGCAGCAGGCGTTCGTGTACAACGCACTTTTGTCGGACCAGAACTACCGGCAGGCCATCACGATCCAGCGCGAGCAGCTGCAAACTCAGCTGGCCATTGCGCGGATGCAGGTGGGCGCGGAGCTGGCCGGCATCAGGGCCAACATGACCATCGCTCGCGAGCAGATGGACCACGCCACCGATATGGCGTGGCTGAACCATGGCTTTGCCCTGGAGATGATGGGCAGCGAGTACGAGCTGATGATGGGCCGGGATGTGCTCCAGGCGGATCTCAACCTGCGCAACCAGACCACGCTTTCGGACCAGTCGTTCACTCAGCAGTGGATGCTCAACGAGCAGGGCCAGGGCTTCAACCTTCAGAACATGTTCTATGGGGCGCAGCTGGCCGAGTGGCAGAACAGCCAGAACTTCCGCCGGCAACGGGTGCTGAATTATGATCAGTACCGCGTGGATCTCGCGCTGGCCGGTGCCAACATGATCACCAACCTGGGCATCCAGGAAGGCATGAGTTCATCGGTTATCAACGCACGCCTGTCTGACTGGTTTGGCGTGATGGAAAACATGGGGCTGGCAGGAGACTCGTTCTACCTGAACGGCCAAAGCAGCAACGGCGGTGGCTATGACTACTTCACCTTCCCGCCTCCCGGAGGACAAATGGGGCCGCAACGACCCGGCAGAGGCGGCAACTCAGGGCGCGGTGGAGGCCGCTCGCGAGGCGGCTCTAATGGCATTACCCCACCGGGTACGGATGGCTTGCGAGGAGGCAGCGGAGGCGGGGGTTGACCTATGGGTACCCGACGATTTCAACCAGATCTACAGGATCTTGATGGCGGTGCAAAAGAGGTCGCACTACCGTGGAATGCAAACGTCGGCAGCCCAGATGATGCGGTCGTTCCTGACGCTCCAGAAGGATTGGACCTTGGGGCGTGTCTTCGTGACGCGGGATTCGACGGGCAGACCCCGTGCTGTACTGGCTGCCACTGCTATGCCCTATTGGTGGGCACACCAGGGTCATGGTCCGCAGTATGCGACCGAGATGATCTTCGTGAGTACGCTCAGGGACTCAGGGCTCAAGCTGCTGCGGGCTTTGGAGTTGTGGGCCTGGACTTTGCCACGGGTGAAGAAAATTGAAATGGACATCAGCAGCGACATCCATCCAGAGCGCACCAGCGAGCTGTACCTGGATGCTGGGTTCAAACAAACAGGCACGATCTTTGTGAAGGATCGACCAGAGGATACGTAAATGTCGAAGGTGTTTAAGGGCATCAAGAAGGTCTTCAAGGGCGTCACCAAGGTCGTGAAGAAAGTGGTGAAAGGCATCGGAAAGGCGGTCAAGAAATTTGGCAAATACATTGCCATGGCTGCTGCGGTCTACTTCACTGCGGGCGCAGCGCTTTCCATGTTCCCAGCAACAGCGGGGTTCGCGTCGGCCATGCCTGGGGTGAGTTCGTTCACGAACTTCCTTGGGTTGACGGCGAAGGCAGGCGGAACCATTGGTGCAGGCGCTGGAGCGGCTGCGGGTGGCATCGGAGCTGGCGCGGGCGCAGCAGCCGGTGGTGCAGCCGGAGCAGCAGCTGGCGCTGGAGGTAGCATTGCGGCGGCTGGCGGCGCAGCTGGCGCAGCGGGAACGGTTACCGGTGCGGTCGGCGGCCTTACCGCATTCCAAAAAGCCCAGGTTGGACTACAGCTTCTGGGTATGGGCGGTCAGGCTATCGGAGCCCTGATGTCGCCCAGCGAAGAGGAGCTAATTCGAGAGCGCCAGGATGCCAAGTACCGCAACCAGACAGAAGCGACCTCCTGGGCTGTTACCCCTGATGAGTTTCGTGCCGGCTCTCCAGACCAGAGCTGGACGGAAAGCGCCGCGGCCCCCGGTATGCCGCCTCCCCCTCCAGGTGTGGCCTCCCCCGCCATGCGCACTGGTGAGTACCGGGGTGCTCGCGGCCAACCCGCCAACGTGCAGTTCGATGCCACACGCGGCACCCGGCCTCAGAGACCGGCCAGCGCGGACTTCCTGTCTCAGTCTGCCGAAAACGTTGCCAACCGAGGCAGGTCGATCTTGGAGGAGATGGAGGATCTGAACCAACAGACCCGCAGGCTTTCTTCTCACAGCGAGGAGCGGCGCAGCTCGTTCTTTGAGCAGTACAGCCCCTGGACTGGAGGCAACGCATGAACGAAAGCGGATTCATGGGTCAGGCGGATCTCAAGACCCGCGTTGATCAGGCAGTTAGCGCCAATCCTGAGCAGGCCGCCCTGGCGACCCCTGAGGAAAACTTTCAGTACGCCGACCTCGTGCGGCGGGCGATGATGTTCATGACGGACACCAGATCCGCCTCACCGGACCAGATTGGCAGCCCCTCAGACAACTTCCTGGACGCCATGCGGAAGCAGAACTTGCCCTTAGAGCAGAGCATGGGTGCGAGCATTGGCAACATGCTGGTGCTGCTGACCAAGAACGCCAAGGACCAGGGCTACGAGTACGAGTCCGAAGTAATCCTGGGTGCCTCTGATGAGATCACCAAGCTGGCCTACTTGCTGGCTGACGCTGGCGGCGTGATCAATGAGGGTCCCAAGTCGCTGGAGAATGGCGGCACAGAGCCTGAGTTCATGGGCGGCCTGGAGGATCTGGCTGCTGAAGACGAGCTGTTTGCTGAGCAGTTGCAAGCGTCGAACTACACGGAAGGCACCGCCGAGGGCGAGGGTATTCTGGATCAGATCGACTACGACTTTTCCGCTGAAGAAATCGAGTTTCTGGACCGCGTAGAGCTGGAGGTGGCTCGCTACTATGGTGAGTACATGAAACGCACCGGCCAGCTGGACCAGAAAGGCTTTCAGGAGCTGGGGCAGCGCATGGTCATGGGTGAGTACGAGAGCGGTGCCCTGGAAGAGGGTGACATCGGCGTTGATCAAGCCGCCGCTGAACAGATGCTGATGGACAGGAGTATGGGCAATGGCTAACTGGTCTGCGTTTTTCGGCACCATCGGGACCGGCCTCAAAGAGACCGGCGCGATCTACGGCAAGTACCACGATGACAACCTGCGGCAACAGGAGCAGGCTGCCGAGATGGCGTTCCGTGAGCGCATGGAGAACCTGCGTGCGCAGAACAACGTCAACCTGGAGACGATGCGCCAAGAGGGTGCTGACCGCCGAAATGAGGCTGACCTCGCGCAGACCAAGAGCTACCAGGACGCCATGGTGGCCATCCGCAACCGTGAGCTGGATCAGAGCGAGAAGCAGTTCCACATCAAGAACGTGGAGTCTCTGAAGAACAACTACCGCGACTGGAAGCTCAACCTGTCCCAGGATCTCATGTTCCAGAACCAGCCGCCTGAGGCCCAGGCCCAGCAGATGGCCGCCATCGACGCCGCCATGGCCAACGAGGTCTGGCAGTACCGTGAGATGAACGGGATGGTCAGCGAGGACGAGAAAGCGCTGCGCAAGCAAATCCAGGAGGACATGCGCAAACGGTTCGAGGAGGCCAACGCTGGCGCTGCCAAGACCACGAGCACCGGGGACGACAGCGAACCCGGCACCTGGAAGCAGCGTAAGGGCCCCAAGGAACAGGCCGTGTACCTGAACAGCCTGCCTGAGGGTTTCATGATCACGCCTGACGGCGACGTGTACTCGCCCACCACCAGGACGATCTATGAAAGCGTCACAGGCGACGTGAAGCAGAAGGGTGTGGACCAGCCCCAGGGCAGCGTACCCAACACGCCCCAGGAAAGGGGTGAGGCAGTCCGTAAGGGCAGCGCGATGGGCCAGATGGAGGCTCAGGGTGCCCTGATGTACGGAATGCCTAGCTTCGCGCCTGGGGTGCCTATGCAGGGCCAGGGCGAGGCGCAGGTGGCGCAGACTCCTGAGGCCCCTGGTGCCCAGCAGCCACGCGGGCGCTACTCACCCGTTCGTGGAGAAGCGGGTGACGTGATGAACGAGGCCAGGAACCTCCAGGCTACGATGACCTCCCCAGGCGCTCCGAAAGGCCCTGAGCTGTCTGCGAAGGCCAAAGACATCCTGTCCCGCATGAGCAGCGAGCAGCAGAAGATGCTGTCGCAGCAAGACCCTGCCCTGTGGCGGATGCTGAATGAGGCTGCCCAGGCGGCGTGAGCAACTTCACCGACAAATACTTTGATCCCAGCGCTGAGTTCTATACCGGCCCGCTGACGGGCGACTTCCTGGATACCGCGCCCCAGCCCCTGTACTCGCAGACCGATGAGGACCGCGAGGAGGAGGAGCGCGGGTTCATCCGCATGATTGGCGACATGGGTGTGTCGGTCATGCAGGGCACGGTTGGCATTGGTGAGGGTCTGTCCTGGCTGGCAGAGAAGTCTGAAATCTCTGGCTTGTCAGGTGTCGGTGAGTGGACCGGCGAGATGCTGGGGCGGTCCCAGGAGGCTCTGGGTGAGCTTCAGAGCGAGGAGGCCCAGGAGGCCAAGATGGAAGGCCCGCTGGGCAGCGTGGAAGGCTTTTTCCATGCCGTGGCAGAGTCTGCCCCATCGTTCATTGCCAGCGCGGGCATCGGTGGTGTGGCAGCTAAGACGATCCAGTCAGCTGTCCGCTACGGGCCAAACATGTTCAAGAGCACCGCGGAGATCGCCAAGCTGGCGAAGACCTCCCAGCGTGCCGCCCAGATCCAGAAGCACATCGACAAGGCCGGCGCGATCACCGGCGGCATGTTGGGTTATGGGGCGTCTGAGGGCCTGATTGCCGCGGGCTCTGCCGGTGCCGCCATGGAGGACATGGTTCTGGGCATGGATCACGACGATCTCATTGCCAGCAGCGACCGGTACAACCAGATCTACGGTGCCGCCAGCGACATGGAGGAGGCTGACCGCATCGCCTATGCCAAGCAGCTCCTGGCCGATGAAGCCGGCGCTGAGGTGGCTCGCAAGGTGGGGGTCTCGACCTTCCTCCTGGGTGCGCCCGCAGGCGGCGCTCTTGCCCTGCTGACTAAGGGTGTTGCGGGGCGCATCGCTCAGCAGTCGGTTGCCAGAGCCACGGCTGTCGGTGCCGCGGCTGAATTTTCTCAGGAATTTGCCCAGTCAGGCGCTGAGCAGTTCCTGATGAACACTGGCATTCAGAAGTACATTGATCCCACCCAGGATGAGATGGAGGGGGTGTGGGAAGCCGCCATCGGTGGTGGCCTCGTGGGCGGCGTGCTGGGTGGCGCATTCGGCGCAGCGCAGTACACTCCAGGAAAGACTGAGAGCGAGGGTAACGCTCAGATCTCAGCCCAGGAGGCTGAGGCGTTCGAGCGGTCTATCCAACAGGTTCAGGCTGCCGGCTCGAACCCTGACGACGTGAAGCAGATCATGCGCTGGCGGCTCACGCAGGACATCAGCCTGCCTGAGTTCACGCGGGCGATGTCGGATCTGGCAGAGACGGGAGCGGTGCCTGAGAACGTTGAGGAGGCCATGGAGGGAGACTTCCGCGAGGGTCACCTGACTGAGAAGGCTTTCGTCAATGACGGCTGGCTGGCGAACGATGTGAGCGTGGCCAAGGTCCAGACCGAGAACCCCAAGCAAACCATGGACGCTCTGCTGTACGACGCCGGCATTACTGCCTATCAGCTGGAGAACGGCGACGTGGTGGTGCCTGCGCGTAACGAGGAGGCCCTGAGCCAGATTGAGGAGGCAGGCTTCAAAATGCAGGTGGTGAGCGCCACCAGAGCCGTCTCAGGCGTCCAGGAGGGCGGTCGTAGGACGATAATCGACTCTACCGCTCCTGACACCATTGCCCAGGAGGCTATCGCCAGGACAGAGCGGGCTCAGGCAGCCGAGAGCCCAGAGAGCGCCTACCCGGAAGCCACCGAGGCGCAGAAGTCTGCCGGCAACTATCCCAAGGCCAAGCTCAGGATCGCTGGCTTCAACGTCTCTGTGGAGACGCCCAAGGGCGCGATCCGCAAGGGCAAGGGCTGGTCCAGGAAGATGAAGCACTCCTATGGCCAGTTCACGGGCGTGCAGCGCGGGGCCGATGGAGACCTGCCCGATGTGTTCCTGGGGCCGAAGGCGCACCGCAAGGACACCCCTGCCTTCGTGGTCAATCAGGTCAAGCCTGACGGGACCTTTGACGAGCACAAGGTTGTCCTGGGCTACGACACTTACGGGGAGGCGAAGAACGCCTACCTGAGCGAGTACCCCGCCGGCTGGCAGGGGCTTAGCTCCATGGTGGAGATGTCCAACGAGCAGCTGGGCACCTGGATGCGCGAGGGAGACCTGACGCAGCCGATCAACCCGCTGTCGAAGACCGCGGTGGACATCGGGGTTCCACGTGGAACAGACGGGGATCTGGCTCCGCAGTTCTCGATGGCCGGCGAGGAGATCACCCTGGAGGGTGAGCAGCAGCAGGTCATTACCCAGGACCTGGAAGGCGGTCAGACAGGCACCATCACCCAGGACAGCAGGGGCGTGGTGGGCGAGTACCCCGGCTACCGGGTTGAGGCCCAGGCCATGGAGGATGGCGTCCAGATCAAGCGTGCGGACGCTGAGACCCCTGGTGAGGGCGCAGGCTCGCGCTACTTCCCTAAGTTCGTTGACAGCCAGCTGGAGCGCGGTGGGGCGGTCTACTCCGACCGGGCGCTGACTGAGCCCGCGGTGCGGATGTACGAAAAGCTGGCAGCCCAGGGCTACCAGATCGAGCAGAACCCGCGGACCGAGGTCAACGACAACGGCCAGATGGTGGTCAGCGAGGGGTCTGAGCAGAATTGGGTGTTCAAGGTCACCGCGCCAGCCGAAGGTGGCGTGCAGCCCTCGATGCGGGCCGCGGAGATTGCCACCGACCCTGACATCGAGACAGAAGTAGATCAAAAGACAGAGGAACGACAGGAGAAAGTACGACTAACCCCTGGCGTAGCCGAGAACAAGGTCCGCTCACACATTCGTGAGATCGTGCGTACCTGGGCTGTGAACCAGCCCACGCTGCTGCCCCAGTCCAGGCTCCCGCAGCGCTTACTCGACAATGTGCCAGAGGGTTATCTGGTCGAGGGTGTCTACGACCCGGTGAGCCGGCGCGTGTATATGGTGCCTGAGAACCTGGAATCCCTGGCTGACGTAGAGCGCGTGCTGTTCGAGGAGACCCTGGGCCACCAGGGACTGGCGCTGACCTTTGGCGAAGACCTAAACCCGTTTCTGGATCGCGTGTACGACAGCATCAAGGACAAGTACGGGGATGAGCTGGGCCGGCTAGCCATGGACTACAAGCAGAACCTGGGAGACCAGGATCAGCGCAGGGTGATTGTCAACGAGTGGCTGTCGAAGAACGTCACCGAGGACCCGTCAGTCTGGGAGATCTTCAAGGGCTGGGTTCGCCGCTGGCTGCGTGACCACGGCTTCAGCAACCTCGCCTACAGCGATGCTGAGCTGAAAGACTTCATGTACGTGGTGCGCGACCGGGTGAAGAACGGGATCATCCCGACCCGCAACGACATCCAGCCTGGGATCAGCTCCATCGACAGCGATGGCAACTTCGTGCGCTACAGCTCGACCCGTGACAACTTCGTGCGAGCTGAGACGTTCGTGCGTGGCAACCTGCTGCTGCCCGGTGCCTACACCGTCAAGGTCCGCTACGACAATGAGCAGGGCCGCGCCTACAACGCCGAGTACCGGCAGCTGGCGACCGAGTACGGGGTGACTGGTCGTGAGCCGGTGATGGTGGTCAGCCAGATGGACCTGGGGGCCAAGGAGTACCTGCTTGCAGACGCAATCGAGCGTGGCTACCGCTGGATCTCCTACCCTGGCGCAGAAGGCCAGGAGGCAACGGTCATCACTGGCTATGACGGTGAGACCGAGAAGATGCAGGTTGAGCCCGTCAACCGACAGCAGCGACAGCCAGATCCAGAACCTGATCCACAAATGGATCAAAGTCCAGAGCCGCTGGCTGCGCAGTTTAGCTTCAAGCTGGAGCCATCAAACCTGGAGGTCGAGGCTGAGCCACAGACGTGGTACTACAGCCAGATGCACCAGATCCTTGAGAAGAAACTGAACATCGGCAAAAAGGGTGCGACTCCAGTCCAGGCCAGGGAGATGGTCGAGCGTCTGGCCTACGGCAAGCCCAAGGTCAACAAAAAGGGGGAGCAGATCTTCACGGGCGCTGAGTTCAAGGCCGAGGAGTACGAGTGGTCTGGCCTGCCCGAGTTCTTTGCTGAGCTGGAAGGCTCACCTATGACAAAGGACACCAAGATCACGAAGAGCGACATCTTTGACGTGATGAACAGCAATGCGCTCCAGGTTGTTGATGTCGTGCTGACGCCAGAGCCTTACGCCGACCAGGAGCCTACGCCGCGGGTCAAGCGAGCTGAACAAGCGCTTGAGGATTTCCTGAGCGCCCAGAACATCTCTCAGTATCAAAGCGACGAAAGCCTCGCTGAGGATATGAGGGTGATGATCTACTACCGCGACCAGGACCGGCTGAACCTGGAGCGAAACCAGCGGCAACTTCAGGCGGGCGCTGACGCTCGCAATGTCTCGGACATCGGCACAAACATGTTCGAGAACCATGAGCTTGGCCGGCTCTTTATCAATCGCATGGAGACTGAGGCGGGCCGGCAGCTGGAGGCGATCCTGGAAGAGTACAAGGCCGCTATGGATGCTGTCCCAGGCTACCCGGTGGCTGCGCGGGAAGCGCCGCACGAGAGCTACATGACAAAGCCCCAGGGCGACAACTACCACGAGGTCCTGTTGGTGGTCCCCGAGATGAGCAAGCTGGAGGCCGGCACCGGGGAGTTCACCGGCGGACACCATAGCCAGTACGCCAGTAACGTCGTTGCTCATGTCCTGTTCAACACCAGGACGACCGAGAATGGCGAGAAGGTGCTGTTCCTGGAGGAGGTTCAGTCGGATCTGCACCAGAAGGGGCGTAGCGGCGGCTACCGGGCTCCACCGATCCAGCACAGGAAGATCTACCTGGAGGCCCTGCAAAATCCGGATGAGTGGAGCGTGACGACGGCCCAGCCGTTCACGTCACCCGAGCGTCAGAACACGTTTGAGGTGAGCATACGCTACAAAAATCAGCACATCTATAAGTTCAACAGTGACGCCGCCGGGGCCGGCGGGTTTTTGAATTGGGTTGACCAGAATGGCGACCGGCAGGCAGCCTGGAGTCAGCTCTTCAGGGAGTACCGCGCACCGGAAGGTCAGGACGTAACCGATATGCGGATTGCGCAGGCCCAAACCCTTGGGAAAATGAAGGAGCTGTTCAGGGCCTACGCCCAGGCCGAGCTGCCCAACCGGCCCAACGAGTGGAAGAACATGGATGAAACGGGCATGAGCCGCTTTGGTGAAGTGCCCAATGCGCCGTTCAAAAAGACATGGCCAGAGCTGTCTGCCAAGCGCATGATTCGCTGGGCCGCAGAGAACGGCTTTGACCGCATCGCATGGTCGAGCGGCCACCAAGTTGCGGCCCGCTATCAGCAGGACCAGGGCGGGGCCGCCTACGCCGAGTATTACCCAGACCGGCGCATGATCGTCATTACGAACTACGAGGGTGATGAGCTAGAGACGCTGGAGGCTCGCATAGATGAGCTGAGCGGTGAGCACCGGTACAGCGACTACCTGACTGAGTGGGACGCTGATGAGCTTGCGCGTGAGGCTGAGAGCGCCTTGGAAAACGAGGTGTACCGCTACAGCATTGGGGAGAATGACTTTGGCGGCGAGCCCTACATGATTGTCGATGACAACAACGAGGAGGTGGGTAGCTACGATCATTTTGAGGACGAGATTGACGCTCAAGAATGGCTGAACGAGCAGGTGTCTGAACAGCGGGAGGAGATGAGGGACGAGTGGGAGCAGGATTACCAGGACGAGTTTGAAGAGTTTGAAGACTACTATGACGAGCACCGCATTGATGCAGACTGGCGGGTGATCCACCGCTCTGAGATCGAGGGTGACAAGTGGATTGTCTACACGCCTGATGGCGACACCGTGGACAACGACTACGACGAGTACGGGTACTGGGACTCCGAGGGGGAGGCTTGGGATGCTGCCCGTGAGCACGCCGCAGACAACTGGAGCTATGACGACTCGATCTCTATTTCGATGGAAGGCGGCGGCGACCAGCAGTACACGCCTCAGGGCAAAGCGCTGGTGAAGTTCTACGAGGAAGAGCTGCCGCGGGCCATGAAGAAATATAGCAAGCGGTACGGCTCCAAGTCAGAGCGGGTTGAGATTGGCACCCTGGGCGAAGACTACGGAATGGATCTTAGCGACCTGACGGCTGAGCAGGTGTCGATCCACATTAGCCGGCCATGGATCACGAGCCCCACGCGCTTCATGGTGGAGTACCAAGCGGGGCCGTACAGGGAAAGCATCCCCTTTGACACCCCACAGAAAGCGATGGCTTACCTGTCCCAGTTCCATGCACCGGAGGCGATCCTGGACGGTCAGGACCTGTATGAGACCAGCCTGGAGGAGGTCGATATTGACACCTTCCTGGAGCGAGCCAGTCAGGTCAATACGCAGTTCGATCCAGGCAACTACTTTGTGGGCGATGGCAGAACGACAGTTCGCAACGATGCCAGGGTTTTGCTGGTGGAGGACAGCGAGACCACCGAGGGGCTATGGGATGGCTCCGTGAGCGGAAGGCTGCTCAACATCGTGAAACAGCCGCTAGATACCCCTGATAAACAGGCCCGGTTCCGCCGGCACTTTGGCAACCGGAAGCTCTATGAGTGGAACCGACTGCCCAGGGATCAGCGCAAAATCATGAACAAGAAAGAGTTCAGGGCGCTGGACGCGGATGAGACCCTGGGTGACAACCCATCGGTGACCATTACCCCAGAGCTGAAAGAGTCGGTGAAATCCGGATCTCCGTTCCCGCTTTTCAGCCTGAAGAAACCCGGCAAGCCCGTCATGCTCCAGGAGACGGTCACCATCGAGGAGACCGGGGAGACCGAGACCATTGAGGTAGACTCCGAGACGGCGCTGTCCTGGACGGACAAGCGCATCGACACCCTGCGGATGCTACAGGAGTGCATCGGATGAAGGTTTCCCAGACAGATCTCAACAAGGCCGCGCTGAGCGGCAAAGCAAAAGTCGTTTCGACGGCGGCGAAAAAGAAGGCCAAAAAGAAGGCGACTCCCAAGGCAAGGGCTCCTGCTCAAGGCACGCCGCCGCCGTCACCTGTACAATCCGACCCTAAGATGGCTGAGGCCATCATGGCGGTCGCAAGTGGGGTCGCAGACTCCACCCAGGCAGTACGCTCCATGGCAGAGGAGATTCGGGCCAGCTTAGACGTGCGGAGGGCGCAACCCGTTAAATTCACGATCAGTCGTGACAAAAACAAGCTGATGAAAACCGTTATCGCTGAACCACAAGGAGATTAGCTATGGCCCTCATAACCGATCCCGACAACCTATCGCAGGGCGCATCTACCGCGGTCAGCGATTTGCGCTTCAGTGGCGCGTCGGGCATTAACGTAAACCTCGACAGCGCGGGAAACAACCTTCCCGCTGTTGCCGACGATGACTTCATCGAGGTTCGTGACGCAATCGACACCGTGAACAACGGTCTCTACCGCGTGAACGACGCTTCACCCGCCACCAACCAGATCGTGGTGGAGAAAGTGTCCGGCTCGAACCCCACCAACAGCGCCGTGGACAACACGGCTGCCGCGATCCTGGGTAACACCACGACTAAAAAGAACGTCATGTTCGACACTGCGGCGCGGGAGATTTACCTGCTTGAGCAGAACGGACTGGACGCTGATGGGGTGACCTTCCAGGCGTGGTACTCATTCTCGAAAGAGGAGTATAAGGACGACGACTTCCTCAACAAATTCCCGTTCTGGGTCTTCGCGATTGACGCGGACGCGGGTAAGTATCTGGTCGGAACCGATGGCGCAAACAACAACGGCTGGACGTTCCGGGACAACGGAACGTTTGGCATTCGTACGCGAAAGTTGTTCCGCAGCGCTGGCTGGTCTGAGCTGGACGCCAACGGCAACACCACGGCCATTGAAGCCGGTATCGTTTCACTGGGTGACTTCGAGGACGCATCGAATGACCTTGCGTACTACCAGTTCGGCACGGACACCACGGTCGATGACTCCGTGGACTTCGACTTCGCCGGCCCGGTGAATGAAGCAGTTCGGTGCTTTGAGGAGATTGGCAACCCCGACACGTGCACGTTCGTAGATGGTGGCGGTGGCGACGATACGCTGACCCGAGCCACGGGCTCGTTCATCACGGACGGCTTCAAGGTCGGCGGCGCGGTCACGATCCGCAACGCCAACACCTCTGGCAACGACGGCACCTATACGCTGACAGCTGTGGCTGCCACTACCCTGACGGTTGCCACCGGCAGCTGGACCACGGGCGAGGCTGACACCCAGGCGGTACTGGCGGTTGATAACCGGCAGGCGTTCTCCCTGAGGCTGCGGGTGCGTGATGCTGACCCCAACGGTAAAACCTTCGCGCAGGCCAATCTGGCATCCGCTGGTGAAACCACTTTGGGCAACAGAAAGTTCTCATTCCCGCTGGGCAACGCAACTGACCTGAAGATCAGCGAGACCGACGCCAACATCGACTCGCAGACTCCGTACACCGGCATGACGATCACCTACCACAGCACCCCGCAATCAAAGTCGGGTCTGGTGGGCGGCTCGTTCAACTACGGTGTGGTAATCGACGCCAATGGCGGCACGGCCATCGAGGTTTACGAGTGGACGCAGAGACAGCTGCGGAAAACGACCGACATCGACAACGATGCTGACACCAACATCGGTCGAACCTTGGGTGACCTGCTCATCTTCGAGGGTGATGTTCTGGTGGCAGGTAGCCAGCAGTCCGTTAACCCTGACGGCGGCGGCACGGGTGTGTTTATTGAGAACATTGCGGCCACGGATAACAACAACCTGCGACTGGTGGATAACACTGGAACTCGTAGGCAGTTCCCCGAGACCGTCGCAATCACGCTCGACTTCAACGACGCGCTGATCAACGACACCGTTGCTGAGTACCGACTGGAGTTTGACCGCACGATTCGCACCAGCGTGTCCGATCTGGTCATTACCGCAGGTACCGGTTCTGCTGGCACCATCACTTCAGCAGGATCTAACCTGCCCAACAACGCGGAGCTGTCGGTCAACGACTACATCCGCGTAGCAGGGCTTACGGGTGGAGATGCCGCGATGAATGGGGTCTATCAGATCACCACGGAGACCACTCCTGGAGACAGCTGGGCTGTGGAGCGCTATGACGGTGCTACCATCACCACGACTTCCAGTGCAGCAGCCAGCGTTGACCAGAACCCCATCGACTCCCCGGATGCGATTGTAGTTCAGGACAACACCCCGGTGGACATCTCTGGTCTGGCATCCAGCGACATCAACGTGAACTTCGACTTTGACGGCAACACCCAGGGTGGCCGGGTCGTGTCCACGGATACGTTCGTGGTGCTGCGAGCCATTGGCCTTGATGGTGCTCAGTTCGTGCAGAGCACGGTGCAGACGATCTCCAGTGGTACGCCGCTGACGATTGTGGCCACCGCCTCCATCGAGCGGAACTACCTCAACGCTGCATAAGGAGGTGAGTTATGCCGAGAGAGTTGTTCTTGATCCCTCTCACCACTCCCACTGGGGGTGGTGCTGGAGGGGCTTCGTTCCCGAAGTACCTGGACAACCCTGCGGTTGAGTCTGCGTCAGCCCTCATCTACGGTGAGGCTGACACGTCTATCTGTCTGGTCCAGGCCGCTCAGGCGGACCTGGATCTGCTGGCTGCCCAGTCTGATGTTCAGCGGTTGGCGACAACTGACAACATCGACAACCCCATCACTGAGCAGCAGCGGGACAACTTCAGGGCCTTTGTAGAGGGCCTGGGGATTCCAGGAAACTGGATTCAGACGGGCGAGACCCGAAGGTTGGTTATCCGCGGACTGGCTGGGATGTTCAATTTCAGCCGGCGGCTGGAGGTGGCTTTTGGCGAGAACGTGAGGCGCAAGCTGGCCAACAACGGTGTCAACTTGGAAACGGAATGGCAGGACATGCCGATCCAGCTCCAGGATGAGCTGATTGCCACGGCCATCAGTATCGGGTTCGCGGTGCCGTTTCCGCCCTGGCGACTGCCGTACCAGCCGCCGTTCCTGGACGATGAGGAGACCATCCCCAACCCGGAGCCGGTGGACTATGAGCCGACCATTGAAGACACCGTAAGGTTCCGCGCCATCCTTCGGCGCTTTGGCAATCAGTACCAAACCAGTCCGATTGAGATAGGCGGTTTCCCGTTATAAGCCATGGCCTATGGCGACGACAGGTTTTCGGCTCGAAACGAGACGTTTGACTCTGCCCTACCATCTGGCATCGCAAACGGCGATGGCGACTGGGGGGCTATGCAGTGGGTGTCTGGCGGAACCATCGAGCCGACCACTGACTCAACCGAAAGCGCGTTCCGCCATGACGGCGATCAGGTCTTCATTCCCGATCAGTACGCCACCGTCACGGTGGGCACTCAGACCGGCACAGACTGTGGCATTGGTGCCAAGGTCCGCGGTCAGGCGGGAACAGATGAATCCTGCTATGTAGGTTTTGTCGGCACTGGCCCTGGTGCCAACAAGTACCTGCTCTACTCAGTCAACTCTAGCAACACCTACACGCTCCAGGCGTTCGGTACCACGTCGGCCAACCTATCTGCCGGCGACACGGTAACCATCGAGGTCGAGGGGACGAGTATCCGCCTGGGAACCAAGGAGGGTGTGGGTAGCGACACTTCCCGGATCAGCTTCACAGACGCCGGAATCACTACGGGAGATCCTGGCCCAGTCGGCCACACAGGAACGGGTGACGTTGCCCAGATCACTGAGTGGGACGCCGGCTACATTGGCTCTGAAGTCATCATCGAGTCAGTGGGTGCCGTTTTCGACAGCGCGGGTTCACCTGTTGCCTCGATCACAGCCAACGCGCCGACCGGGGCCTCTCAGGGCGATACGCTGTGGATGTGGGGTGGCGCAGGGATTAACTGTTTTCCCACGGTTGCTGACGACACTACTAACGGCCCGTGGGTACAGATTCAGGGCGGGGACGTTCAGGTTAGCTCTGAGCGTTGCTTCCTTTACATGCTCAAGTGCCGTGACGGCGCTCCGGATTCAAGCTGGACCATTACCGCCAGCGGGACGAATGAAGAAATTGCCGGCGTGGTTTGGAGAACGTCAGGCGGTGATGAATACGAGCCGGTCGATGTCGGTATTTCCACCAACGGGGCCAACAGCGCGAGCGTCACGGCGACTGGCGTTACGACGGTCACAGACAACAGTCTGGTTCTCTATCTTGGGCAGACGGCGCGTCGGGCTTTCACCGTCATCCCTGAAACAGAGGTGGCCACGGGCGGCACGGGTGGCTCATCTGGTGACCCGACTTTCGCG
>JAAUYB010047433.1_pt1 | contig 40093 bp, 34 predicted proteins | sample 7278071 | NCBI WGS metagenome assembly JAAUYB01 (sample SAMN14350121, study PRJNA611818) | marine sediment metagenome | isolation source: surface marine sediment (1.8m) | place: French Polynesia: Moorea | collected 2018-08 | reverse complement strand
TCCATCGGTCCGATTCCCGGGCATGATGTTGTGTTTTTTCAAGCAACAATCTCTGTGCCCGGGAACGGCGCCGGGTTCGGCTTTTCGCGGGGTTGTCTTCCCGGGAAGGAACCCCTTTCCCGAGGGTCGGGTTCGGCCCTTACCGGTCAAAGAGCGTACAAGGATTGGACTTGCTCTCTTTCCAAAGGCAGCAATCCCTCTCTGGGTCTGGAAAAATGCCCCCCGGGCGATATAACCCATTCACAGCATAAGTGGTTCCAGTTCATAGAAAAGGTAAAGTGTGTTCATACGGAATCGTCTGTCACCCTCTTTAGTAGCAAACGGGGAAAGAATGAGATCCCTGTAAACGGAAACGGCTTTCTTGGACACCAGACCGATTCGCGTTAAGATTAGGGCCGTTTCAAAACCCTTGAAGGCGGGACGGGATAAGGAGATCAACCATGGCACGGAAACGATTGCGGATTACATTTCAGGGCTCCGGCGGCGATAACCTCTCCGGTTTGCTGGAGTTACCCGAGCAGGTGCGCGCCTATGCCCTGTTCGCCCACTGTTTTACCTGCTCCAAGGATGTCGCCGCGGCTTCTCGCATCAGTCGGGGTTTGGCCGAACGAGATGTGGCGGTTCTGCGCTTCGACTTCACCGGTCTGGGCAACAGCGACGGCGATTTTGCCAATACCAACTTCTCGTCCAACGTCGCCGACCTGCTGGCCGCCGCCGATCACCTGCGCGATCACTACCACGCCCCGGCTCTATTGGTGGGTCACAGCCTGGGCGGCGCCGCCGTGCTGGCAGCCGCGGGCAGGGTTCCCGAATGCAAGGCCGTGGCAACCATCGGTGCGCCCTCCACACCTCAGCATGTCCGCCATCTGTTTGCCCATGCCGAACCCGAAATTATGAGCGAAGGTCAGGCCGAAGTGAACCTGGCCGGAAGAAAATTTACGATAAAAAACCAGTTTGTCCAAGATTTGTCAGAGCATAAACAAGAGACCAGAATCGCTCGCTTGGAACGCGCTTTGGCCATCTTCCACTCACCCCAGGACGACACCGTTTCTATTGACGAGGCAGGACGTATCTATAGCTTTGCCAAGCACCCGAAGAGTTTTATCTCGTTGGACGGCGCCGATCATTTGCTCACCAACAAGGCAGATTCCGAGTACGTGGCGGCCGTCCTGGCGGCCTGGGCAAACCGCTACATTTAGGCTCCCGTACCTATATATTTTGTCATTCTTTCCTAGTTTCGCTGTTTTGTTAAGGAAAAGTACGTTATAATGCTAGACAAAAGGTGGACCGTGGACCACGCGGAGGCATGAAACGATGAACAAAGGTTTGTACCCAATCAGGGCCGTATCCAGACTGACCGGAGTCTCCGCGGACAACATTCGCGCATGGGAGCGCCGCTACGGAGCGGTGGTTCCCCAACGGGTCAAAGGCGGTCGTCTCTTCTCGGAAGCCGACCTGGCTCGGCTGCGCCTATTGAAACGCGCGGTAGATCACGGGCACAGCATCGGCCAGATCGCAAAACTATCCAACGAAAACCTGGAAAGCCTGCCTATTCGCAAGGGCGACCTTGCCCCGGAGGCCAAGACCAAATCCCCTCGGGAACAGGAAATTCAAGCCGTCTTCACTCTCATCCAAAACTATGAAGTGTTGCAGGCAGAACACACTCTCAGCAAACTGGCCTCTTTCCTTTCGCCCCAGGAACTCATTCTGGAAGTTGTCGTCCCCCTGATGGGTAAGGTCGGCGATGCCTGGCATGTGGGCAATCTGACCATCGCCCAGGAGCACGCGGCGTCCGCTATGATCCGCAACCTGTTGGGAACCTTGATGAGGCTGTACCGCCGCGAAGAAACACCACGAAAACTGATGTTCGCCACCCCCACCGGTGAACGCCACGAATTCGGGATCTTGTCCAGCGCCATGCTGGCCGCATCCGGGGGTCTGGGCGTCCTTTACCTGGGCACCGACCTTCCGGCCCAGGAAGTGGTCGAGGCCGTGCGTAAAACCCGCGTCTCGGCGCTGGTGCTCGGCGTAACCGTCAACGACGAACGCAAGGAATTTCTCCGCGATTACTTCCGCACCATGCTCGAAGACTTTCCCTCCCGTTGTGAGTTGATCGTCGGCGGGTACTTGCATACTGAACTCCGCCAGTTTCTCGAGTCAAGGGAAACCCATATCTTCGATACCCTCGAACAGTTCCAGGAATACTCCCGCAAATACGGTGCTGTCTATTGACCGTTTGAAACCACCCTAATCGGTAAACGTATTCCTCTGTATCGTACCGGTGGTCACCTGGGTAATGAGGAAGCAATGATACAACAAACCGCAATTCTGGTAGGTGCCGGCGGACTGATCGGCGGGCATTGCCTGAACAACCTGCTGTCCGACTCCTACTATCGTAAGGTGGTCATTCTGGTGCGGCGCCCTCTGGGCCGCACCCACCCCAAGCTGGAAGAACACGTGGTCGATTTCGACGACCTGCCGCGGGTGGCTTCTCTCCTAACAGGGGGTCACCTGTTTTGCAGCTTGGGCACCACCCGGCGCGACGCGGGCAGCAGAGCCGCCTTCAAGGCCGTAGACCTGGACCTGATCGTAAACATTTTTCGGGCGGCCTCCCGAAACGGCATCTCCAGAGCCGTTCTCATCTCCACCTCCGGCGCGGGCCGCTATGCGCCGCTGTGGTATTGCCGACTCAAGGCAGAGATGGAAGATCGCGTATCTCAATTGCCCTTCGAGAGCCTGAACATTCTACGGCCCTCGCTGTTTCTGGGGAAACGGCCCAAACCCCGCCTCGGCGAAACCATCGGCAAACCCATCATGCTCGCGTTTTTCTTCGTCTACTTCGGGCCCTTTCGCAAGTACAAACCCATCCAAGCTCGCGTTGTTGCCGCTGCCATGGCCGCTCTGGCCAAACGCGGCGAGCCCGGTGTCCGGACCCTTGAATCCGACCGGATTCAGGCGCTTGTGGATGCCATGGAAAACCGGCCCACACTACAAAGACAGAAAATTACCGCTTAAACCTGCTCTGCCCGACGGCTCTTAAAAACCGGCACACACATTGCTATCTTGTCACCGGGTTTTCTTTTCTCCATTTTGCCGAGAAAACAATGACAATCGGTGAGGACGTGATGAAGTATGCGATTTGGTATCTGGTGCTGGTGTTTTTCATGAACGGCGCGGTTGCGGGTGATTCCCCAAAGTGGTTGGAGAACCTCAATTTAAGCGGTGATTTCAGGGCGCGGGCGGAAACCACGGATTACGACGCCCGCAAGGACCGCCAACGCTATCGCATTCGCTTTCGCATCAAAGCGACCTGGACGCTCAACGAGTCCTGGTTGGTGGGTACTCGCGTGGTGACCGGAAACCCGGATGATCACCTCTCTACCCACCAGACCCTTGATGACGGTTTCGGCGATTTCGAAATCAGTTTGGACCGCGCCTTTATTCAGTACAGCACGGGCCCGGTAAAGGCCATGTTCGGCAAGTTCGCCCACCCGTTCAAGGCGCTCGGCGTCTATCCCGAAATCTTATGGGACGCGGATATACAGCCGGAAGGCATGGCGCTCAGCTACAAGGGCGATTACTTCTACGCGGCAGCCGGCTATTACGTGCTGGACGAGCGTTCCGACGACAGCGACCTGAGCGAGTTTGCGGGTCAGGTCGGCGGGCAAAGTTCCGGAAAACTTCCCACAACCTGGGCGCTTGCCTATTACAGCTTGGACGATGTGGAAGAGATCCTGGAAGACAAGATCAACCTGTTCGAGGCCCAGGTGTCGCTGGGCTTCAACCTGGGGCGGACCAAAGGCAGGGCGGCGCTTCAATACATCCACAATACCAATGCCGTAACCGATGAAGACACCGGCGTGGTATTGGGTGTGGAAGTCAAAACCAAAGGTTTTTTGGACAGGGCCTACCTGCAGTACCAGAAGATAGAGGACGAGGCCGTCTACGATTACCTGGCTCAGGACGACAACACTGCGAATAAAAACTTCGAGGGAATCATCGCCGGCGTTACCCATCCGCTGTGGAAGACCATCAGCGCTCACCTGTGGGTACTGACCGCGGAACCCATCATCGGAGAGGGCGGGACCGATGTCCGCTACCGCCTCGACATCAACGCCAGGTTGTAATCGGATCGGAACCACGCTACTCCGTGGTTTTCCCCTTGAACAATGAAGGCGGCAGGCGGAAGCGGAAGATCCAATTCAGCCTTGAATCGTAAATCAACAACAGGTCATCCATACCGGTCATCAATCGACTGGTAATCTTTCCTCCGTCTTTTCCCTTGAGGACATAGTCTTTGGGCTCGCCGATATGATCACCGGCCACATCGATGATCATCAGGGCATCCCAGTCGGGATTCAGTGTTTCGCCTACATGCAGGACCAGTAATTTATCATCGATCAATACAGCATCTACAACCGCTTGAAAGGTCGACCTCGACCATTTTTGGGGGTTCTGACTGTAAAAATCCTCGACTTTGTTGAAAAAGGGTCGGAACCTCCGAGTATATTGCAATTGGCGCTCGTGTAGGAGTTCTCCCTCGCGTGAGTAGATCTCTACATGCGCCTTCGATCGACTGATCGAAACTAAATTACCGGCTTTATTCAGGAACAAGAAGCGGGCGTTATCGTTAAGTCGCTGAACTTCTTCAGGCCGATCTCCAAGCCGGGCTCCAAACCCGCGCTTAAAGGAACCGTTCAGGTCGTATACGGATATTGGGTACGTTGAAATGGGTGTTGCAATATAGATATTCATCGCTTCATCGACGGCAAAGCGGGTTTCGACAACGGTGGATGAAAGAAAGACTTTGTCCACAAATGCTTTTTGATCATCGAAGACATTGATATAGTGAGAATAATCCAGGGCAAACAACAATCCATCGCGTTCCTGGAGGTGGGTCAAACTGTCAAATTCACCGGGGCCGCCTCCGGTACCGCCGAACACGTCAACTTGTTTACCTGCATGGTCATATTGCTTGATCCAGTTTCCCTCTTGCTCACTGATGAAAATGGCGTTCTCATCCATGCACAAGCCCTTGGCCTGTACGAATTCGCTTTGAGGAAAGTCCAGTGCAAAGGCAGAATAGGGAAGGAGTTCGACAGGGGATGGTAATACGCCGGTTTGTTCTCTGTTTTGGGAGCCGCAACTAAAATGAACAACGGCCGGCATCAGAAGTAGAAGGAGTTTTAGGGAGGGCACTGGTATCGGTTGCAATATTCTTTGTCTGCATCTTTGCCGCATTGAACCCATCCTTTGTGGTGCTCTCTTTTGTAATTGCATTTATCGATTTGGTAACTACATTCACCGGAAGGGCCGTTGGCGCAACTGACCGTAGCCCCGTCCAGACAGGTAATGCTGCGGCCGCATGTGGCTCCTCCCTCGCCCAGCTCATCGGGGAAGTCGCTACCGGGGTTATAAGACGAGTCCGGCGGCGGCCAAGATGGATCAGTGGCCAATAAGGGGAGCAGAAGTACGATCATGAGAACTCTGCGCATTGAATCCTCCTAATGATGTGGCTTGAATACAATAACAGTATACATTGAGCCTTCCCGGCTTCCAACCCATTATTCAGCCGGGCCCGCCTGTAGATGTATTCATTCACAGCATACGCAGGGTTAAGCTCGTCTCAGCGTATGCAAAACCGCCCGGGTCATAATCTCGGTACCGGTGAACAGGTTCTCGCGGTCGAAGGTCATGTGCGGGTGGTGGAGTCCCGGTCGCAGGTCGCAGCCCAGGGCCAGCATGGTGGCTTTCAGTTCGGGCCGTTCGATAGTGTAGAAGTGGAAATCGTCCCCGCCGCTGGTGACCACGGGCGGGCGGTAACCTTCTTCGCCGATGCTGTCGTGAATGGCCTCGGCCATCAAGGCTTGCGCCTCCGGGTGTACTTCTGCCGCCGCCGTGATGCCGCCTTGCTCCATGTCTATCTTCACGCCGTGATAGGCCGCTGCCGTCTCGATGACCTTTTTGGTTTTCGCCATGAGGTCCCGCATGGCCGCGTTGGTCTGGGCGCGCAGATCGACGCAGTATTCGGCCGAACCGGGAATGATGTTGCCGCTTTTGCCGCCCGCGATGAACCGGGTCATCTTCACGGAAAACGGCACCATGGGGTTCAGGTGGATGCCGTTGAGCAGGTTGACCATATGCGCGCCTACTTGGATGGCGCCGGCGGTCAGGTGCGGCCGGGCCGCGTGGGCGTCTTCGCCGTGAATCTTGCCCAGGTAGGAGGTGGTGCTGCCGTGTAGGATGGCGGGCCCGGCCGTGTGGTTGGGAATGTCCTCCACGGGCCGCAGGTGCACGCCGTAGAGATGGGTGATGCCGTCGACCGCGCCTTCTTCCACCATCTTCAACGCCCCGGCGGCTTTCTCCTCGGCGGGTTGAAAGATGAAACGCACGGCTCCGGACGGTTTCTCATCCAGGACGTGCAGCACCATCATGGCGCCCAAGGCCAGGGTCATGTGTGCATCGTGACCGCAGGAATGATTGGCCCGGAATGTCCCGTCGACCTCTTGCCATAGGGCGTCCATATCGCCGCGCACCGCCACCTTGGGGGCCCCCTCGCCGAAATCGGCGATGATGCCCGGATGTTTGTCGAAGGTTTGAATGCGGCAGTTGTGTTCCCGCAGGATGGGCAGTAGGAAATCCCGGGTGGCGAATTCCTCCCAGGACAACTCGGGATTGGCGTGCAGATGCTCGAAGATTTGCATAAGTCGGGGCCGTAAGCCCTCGATGACGGCGCGCATGATCACTCCTTGGCGGGTGCGGGTCAGGCGGTTAGGGTTTCGCTACGCACCGTCAGGTTGTCGATGCGATTGCGGTCGATTTGAATGCCGAGACCGGGCTTGGTGCGCGGCACGGTGACCTCGCCCTTGGGGCTCATGGTCCATTCCGGCCTGACGATGTCCTGTGCCCAATAACGCGCGCTGGGGCTGAGGTCGCCGGGCAGCTTGAAGTTGGGCAGCGAAGCCAGGGCCACGTTGTAGGCGCGACCGATGCCGCTTTCCAACATACCGCCGCACCAGACGGGGATGTCGTGCTTTTCGGCCAGGTCATGGATCGCCTTGGATGCCGTGAAGCCGCCCACACGTCCGGGTTTGATATTGATGATGCGGCCCGCTTTCAGGGCAATCATGTCCTCGGCGCGATCCAAGGACGTGATCGACTCGTCCAGGCAGATGGGGGTGGTCATGCGCCGTTGCAATTCGGCGTGGCGGAAGACGTCGTCCCAAGCCAGCGGCTGTTCCAACATCAACAGGCCGAATGCGTCCATCTTGACCAGGTGGTCGAAATCAGCGATTGTGTAGGCGTTATTGGCGTCGGCCATGATTTCGGCGTCGGGTCCCAGTTCCTCGCGGACAGCGGCCAGGAAGGCGAGATCGGCGCCGGGCCTGATTTTGCATTTGATTTTGGGATAGCCCTGGGCGAAGGCGCCCCTGGCCTTTTTGACCAGCATGGCCGGTGAGGGCTGGATACCGATGGAAATGCCGGTAATGATGGTCTCGCGGATTCCGCCCAGCAACACGGACAAGGATTTACCCTGCCGTTCGGCTTCCAGGCCCCAGCAACCCATCTCCAGGGCGGCCTTGGCCATGTGGTGACCGCGAATATTTTGATTGATCGCGGCGTCTACCTTACCGGGATCGGCAAAGGTTTTGCCCAGAACACGGGGGGCCAGCCATTTCTTGAGGATGGTCCGACAGGTATCCACGGTTTCCGGGTTGTAGTTGGGCGCGTCGTCGGCCACGGATTCGGACCAGGCGGTTATGCCGTCCGCATCGCAGAGTTCCAACAGCAAAATGCGCCGGTTCTCCATGGTGCCCGAGGAAATGGTGAAGGGCTCCACCAGGGGTAACCGGATTTCATGCAGGGTGATCGACGCAAGATGAATGCTCATCGGCGGCCTCCTCGATTAGGAATTTGCTTCCAAGCCGTAGAAACAGCGGCCGGAAGCGTCGTGCACCATGCAGGTGACCCGGTAACCGTTGTTCATATAATGGGTAAAGGCGCGACGCGTGCACATGCGCCATTCGCGACCCAGACCCGAGCGTGCTTTTTTGGCCTGCTGGATACTTGCCGGAATCTCCACTTTGAGCCGGGGGGCTTCAGGAAGGTCGAAATCTCCGATCAAGGGTTCGCCGTCGGCGGTGTTGACGAAAGGCACATCCGCGGTAAACCGGGCGGAGGCGGGCGCGGGATCGTTGGGCGTTTCCAACATCCAGCGCACGATGAAACGATCGGTGCCGATACCCGCGTGCAGGCCGCTGGTATCGCCGGAGCCGTAGACATCCAGGGCGTAATCCACGGGAAGCGCGCCTAGTCGATTGATGTTCAGGTTGGCGTTCAGATATTCCAGCGGATCGTAGGTCCACTCCATATAGACCGTGCCGATGCGCAACAGGGCCTCTCGCTGATAAAATTTCATTTCGCGACCCAAGCCCAGGCCGCGCGCACGTTCGTCCACTCCCAACATATGCGACCAATGCACTACCCGATCGTCGCGAACCCCGGTCAGTCCGTAGATCATGCCCAGCATGTTGCCCGCATCATCGAAGGCGCCGGCGCTGATGCCGCCCACCTTCTGGTTGATCATCAACATGCTCGGCGGCACGCATTCCGCAAAGTCCTGGCCCCAAACTTTCTTCTCCAGCGCGAGACAGGCATGGTAGTCATCGTCGCTTCGCAAAGCACGAATCGTCAGGCGAACGGCCTCGCCGCCGTCCTTGGGAAAGAGTTCGATCTGTTTGACATAGTCCTCAACCATTGCCGAACCACCTCATCCATCTATTGAACCCCTATCCTAGCTGTTCGGCAGCCGCGGTTCAATTCGCAAGTGCCTAAATGTGGCCGTCGTTCGATCGAGGCAGTGTCATTTCAGCGGTCGGTTCTGCTTGAAACCATCCGATCTCCGGTGAATAATAAACCTTGCGATTTTCAAGTTTCCACACAGGCGGTGACCCATGGACGACTGGAAGACCCAAACCAAAGCGGTACACGTCGGCGAGCGTGATTTCGAGGCCGCCGGCGCCACCGTGCCGCCCATCTATCAGGCCGCCAGTTACGCGGCGGGCACGGAGCAACCCTTTTCGGCCGAGGACCTGGGCGAGAAGCCGCCCTTCACCTATTCGCGCTGGAACAACCCCACCGTGGTCATGTTGGAAGAAAAGCTCGCCGCCATGGACGGGGGCGAGGCCGCCGTGTGTTTTGCCAGCGGGATGGCCGCCATTACCGGTATGTTCTTCCAAATGTTGCAGCCCGGCGATCATCTGGTTTGCACCAATGTCTGCTATCCCGGCGTGTTGGAGTTCCTGCACGATTTCGGCCCGCGTATCGGCGTGGATGTCACCCGCGTCGATGCCTCGCATCCCGAGGAGGTAGCCGCCGCCATACGTCCCGAAACCAGGCTCGTATTTATCGAGACGCCCGCCAATCCCATCCTACGCCTGGCCGATATCACCGCGATTGCCGAAATCGCCCATCAAGGCGGCGCGCTGCTGGCCGTGGACAATACTTTCGGCTCGCCCATCGCCACCCGACCGCTTTCCCTGGGCGCCGACCTTACCGTTTATTCCCTGACCAAATACCACGGCGGTCACGGCGATGCTCTCGGCGGCGTGGTGATCGGGCAAGCCGCCGTTGTCGAGAGTATCCGACGCGCTATCAGCATTCATTTGGGGCCCAGTATGGCGCCCATGAACGCCTGGCTCATTTCTCGCGGATTGGCCACGCTGCCCTTGCGCATGGAAGCGCACCAACGGGCCGCCATGACCGCGGCCTCTTTCCTGGAGAACGACAGTCGTGTCAAGCAAGTCACTTATCCGGGCCTGCCGTCGCATCCCCAGCACGAACTGGCCAGGCGCCAGATGGACAACTTCTCCGGCATGATCACCTTCCGCGTGGACGACCCCCGCGAGATGGCGCGACAGTTCGACGACCGCTTTCAGATCATTCACTACGCTGTCTCGCTGGGCCACCACAAGACCCTATGCTACTACGTGGATACCGCCGATATGAACCGAACCACCTTCCACCTGGAGGGCGAACACCTGGATCGTTACAAGGCATTCGCCGGCGACGGCGTCTTCCGCCTCTCGGTGGGTATCGAGGACGGCGAGGATCTGATTCGCGACCTGGATCAGGCCTTGGGTTGAGCCGAGGGCCGTATCGAAGGATAGGCGCGCCGGCCCTTTCGACGAGAAAGTGACTTGTATCCGTTCGCTGATTCCTTGAACCGGCAACCCCTTGAATCACCGATAGCGTACTTGACTTCCAAGCTCACTTCCCGCAAGATGTAGCGGATTGTGCGGACGTCTCCTCCAGGTTGATGAATCATGGACCAAAACCGATCGCTGATCTTTACCAACAAGCAGCTCAACCATCTGGCGTTTTGGTTGATCGCCACGCTCTGCGTTCTCAACCTGAACGCACCCATGCAGGCCTTGTTGAATGTATCGCGGCCGCTTTCACTGCTGATCCTTTTCGGCTGTATCATCGTCCTTCTCACAAACCGCTACCGCCCGACCCTGGTGGTGAACAAAACGGGCATGTGGTACATCATCTGCATCACCCTGTTCCTTCTGGTCGGCGGTTTGGGCTCCGACTACGGTATCGACGTGTTGGGGAGCGTGATCAACTACGGGGTGGGCATCCTGCTCATCTTCTGCAGCGCTGCCAGCGGATTCTATGCTGCCAGAGACGGGGAGCAGCAGCAATTCCTATTCAAGCTGTATCTCATCTTCCTGCTCTCCACCTGTTCGATTTTCTTTTCCAATTACCTGATGGAATACGGCCTTATCGACTATCGCTCCGAATTTCGTCGCTCCGGCTTCTTCCTCGAACCCAATGATGCCGGTCAGGTCGGATGTATGACCCAGGCGATCGGTTTTGCCCTGTTGCGCAGTACGCGGAAACGATTCCCCGTCTTCCTCCTTTCCGGCGTGCTGTTGTGTTATCCGGCTATATTCTACACCTACTCGCGGGCTTCCCTGATCACCAGCGTGCTGCTGACCATTTCCCAGTTGTTTTTTCTGAGGGAGAGCCGCTACTTCAAGGCGATTGCTACGTTTGTTACCGCTCTGCTGCTGGGCGCCATCTTCTGGCTGTTCACCCAGGGGATCGAACGCCTGGATCTCAGCTTAACCGCCGCCCACCGCTTGGATACTACCCGCGCCCTGGTCATGGACCAGCAGATCTCCGCGGAAACCACCGGATCGCGGCTCTTGTTATTCCAGGTCAGTATCAGCAAAACCCTGGACTCACCGGTGTTTGGAAACGGTTTGGGCTCCCTGACGCCCATCAAGGAGATCGGTCTGGGTTGCCACAACTCCATCCTGTTGATCTTCGGCGAGTCGGGTGTTCTGGTCGGTTTGATGTTTGTCATGGTATTGGGTCATTGGGCCCGGGCCGGCCTGCGAAACCGCGATCGCATCCTGAAAAGTTTGATGGTTAATTACCTGTTGGTGCTGATTATGGCCATGATGGTGTCGCATACTGTTTTGCAGCGCCGCTTTCACAATATCTTGACCGGTCTGTGTTTCGGTCTGGCCGCGGGCGCAGCATACCGCGATTCCAGGCAGAAACAGGCCGCGCGTTTGGATTTGAACCGGGAACCCGGTAATAGCCTGCCGCCGGTCTATCATATCCCGGCCGGAACTGGAGTGGTTCGATGAAAATCATTCATGTGGTTGGGGCGCGTCCCAACTTTATGAAGGTGGCGCCCGTCATGGCAGCCTTGGAAGGTCGCGCCGGCGTGTCGCAACGGTTGGTGCATACCGGCCAGCATTATGATGCCAACATGTCGGAAGTCTTCTTCCGCCAATTGGGCATTCCTACCCCGGATATCAACCTGGAGGTCGGTTCCTCGTCTCACGCCGTGCAAACCGCCCAGATCATGATGCGCTTTGAAGAGGTGGCCCTGAAGGAGAAACCCGACCGGGTGCTGGTCTACGGCGATATCAACTCAACCATGGCCTCGGCAGTGGTTTGCGCCAAGCTGGGGATTCCCGTCGATCACGTAGAGGCCGGCTTGCGCTCCTTCGATCGCGGAATGCCCGAGGAAATCAATCGCATGATCACCGACCGCCTGGCTGATCTGTTGTTCACCCCTTCACCCGACGGCGACGAGAACCTGCTCAAAGAAGGCGTACCCGCCGAGCGCATCCACCGCATCGGCAACGTGATGATCGATACGCTCAAGCGCCTGCTGCCCAAGGCGGAACGGCCGGATATCCACGGCTTGGACGAGCCCTACGCACTGGTCACCCTGCACCGGCCCTCCAATGTGGACGATCGCGAGACACTGCTGCGGATTATGGATACGCTCACCCGCTTGAGTGAGGACCTGCGCATCATCTTTCCCATCCATCCACGTACCCGAAAGCGTCTGGCTGATCTGGACGCTACACCTGACTCTCCCAATCTGGTCCTTCAGGAACCCCTGGGTTATCTACAATTCCTGGCTTTACAGCGTGACGCGACCCTGCTGATCACCGACAGCGGGGGCATTCAGGAAGAAACAACCTGGCTGGGTATCCCCTGCCTGACCGTACGAGAGAACACCGAGCGGCCTGTTACCATTACCCAGGGTACCAACATCCTGATCGGCACTGACATGGACTTGTTGGAGCAAGAGGCCGGCAAGATCCTTACCGGCAACGGGAAGAAGGGTACCATCCCCGATCTGTGGGACGGCCGCGCCGGGGAACGTATCGCCGATGTTTTGACCTCTATATAGTATGCACGTTCTCTACTTCCACCAACACTTCTCCACACCCAAGGGCGCCACGGGCATCCGCTCCTATGAAATGGCGCGACGCCTGACCGAACGCGGCCACAAGGTGACCATGGTGTGCGGCAGTTACGGCCAGGGCAAAAGCGGCCTGACCGGGGAACCGGTACGCGGACGGCGGACGGGTACCGTGGACGGCATCGACATCATCGAGTTCTCGCTGCCCTACAGCAATAACGACGGCTTCCTCAAACGGTCGATCACCTTCATGCGCTTTGCCCTGCGCAGCATCGGCATCGCTCTGTGGTCTCGCTTTGACCTGTTGTTCGCCACCAGCACGCCGCTGACCGCCGGGATTCCCGGTATCGCCATGCGCCTGTCGGGCCGGGGCAAACCCTTTGTTTTCGAGGTGCGCGACCTGTGGCCGGAACTACCCCGCGAGATGGGTGTCATTACCAATCCGCTTGTCTTGTGGGCCATGTCGGTGCTTGAATGGTTTTCCTATCACACCGCCCACGGCATTATCGGCCTGGCTCCCGGGATAGAGCAAGGAATCCAACGCCGGGGCATTAAACCGGAGCGCACCACCATGATCCCCAACGGGGCCGACCTGAACCTGTTCCAACCGAAAACCGAGCGACAAGCACCCCTGGACGACCTGAAAGACGTGCCCTTCAAGGCGGTTTTCACCGGCGCTCACGGCATCGCCAACGGCTTGGATGCGGTGCTGGACTGCGCGGCCGAACTGAAGCAGCGCGGTCGGGACGATATTGCCCTGGCTTTTATCGGCGACGGCAAGTTGAAGGCCGGTCTGATAGAACGCGCCGAGAAGGAGGGCCTGGACAACTGCCGGTTCTACGATCCCGTCCCAAAAACGCGACTTGCTGAGATGCTGCCCCATTTCGACGCGGGTTTGATGATCCTGGCCAATATCCCGGCTTTCTACTACGGGACCTCACCCAACAAGTTCTTCGACTACATCTCCGCCGGCATTCCGGTGGTCAACAACTATCCCGGCTGGCTGGCCGATATGATCGGCGAACACGGCTGCGGCGTCGCCGTTCCGCCGGGCCACCCCAAGCTGCTGGCCGAGGCCCTGTGCGACCTGGCCGAAAATCCGCAAAAGCGGGCCGACATGGGCAATGCGGGCCGTAAACTGGCGGAAGCCCAATTCGGGCGCGCCTTGTTGGCCGACCGCTGGGTAGATTATCTGGAACGAATTCATGAAAAGGTTACTTGACCTGAGCGTTGCCGGCGCGGGCCTGCTGCTGGGCGCTCCGTTCTTCCTGGTGCTCATGCTGCTGGTGCGCATCAAGCTGGGCAGTCCGGTCTTCTTCAGGCAACAACGGCCGGGCTTGCACGGCAAGCCCTTCTACATGAACAAGTTCCGCACCATGACCGACGCCCGCGATGAAAACGGCGAGTTGCTGCCCGACAGCGTGCGCCTGACCCCCTTCGGCAAGTTCCTGCGTGCTGCCAGCCTGGACGAGTTGCCGGAACTATGGCACGTGCTGAAGGGCGAGATGAGCCTGGTGGGCCCTCGTCCGCTGTTGATGGAGTACCTGGACCGCTACAGCCCCGAACAGGCGCGGCGTCACGAGGTGCGGCCGGGGATTACGGGCTGGGCCCAGGTCAACGGCCGCAATGCCATCAGTTGGGAGGAGAAATTCCGGTTGGATGTCTGGTACGTGGACAACCACAACCTGCTGCTGGACCTGAAGATCATCCGGCTGACCGCATGGCGGGTGCTGTCTCGCAGCGATATCAACGCGGAAGGCAGCGCCACCATGGAAAAGTTCACCGGAACCCGACGAGAATAGTCGGAATCGTAATAAGATAACCGCGAAACCAACGGAGGAGCCCGACCATGTCATCGGAACGTATCTTTCTATCGCCCCCGCATATGAGCGGCAATGAGCTGGAACTTGTCAAGGAAGCGTTCGCAAGCAACTATATCGCTCCGGTCGGCCCCATGCTGACCGCCTTCGAAAAAGAGTTCGCTGCCTATACCGGCATCGCGCATTGCCTGGCCCTGGCCAGCGGCACCGCGGCGATTCATCTGGCGCTGAAGGAACTGGGGGTGGGTCCCGGCGACGAGGTCGTAGCTTCCACCTTGACCTTCATCGGGTCGGTCAGTCCCGCCACTTTCCTGGGCGCCTCACTGGTCTTCGTCGACTGCGACCGCGAAAGCTGGAATATGGACCCGGACCTTTTGGCGGAACTATTGGAACAACGGTCAACGACGGGCAAGCTGCCGAAGGCCGTGGTAGTGACCGATCTTTACGGACAATGCGCGGATCTGGACAAGATTCTGTCGATTTGCGATCCCCACGGTATCCCGGTGATCGCCGACGCCGCCGAGGCCGCCGGCGCCACCTATAAAAATCGCGCGGCCGGCAAGGGCGCTTACGCGGCCGTTTACTCCTTCAACGGCAACAAGATCATCACCACATCGGGCGGCGGCTTGCTGGCCTCCGAGGATCAGCGCTTGATCGACCGCGCTCGGTTCCTCTCTACCCAGGCTCGCGAACCTTTCCCACATTACGAACACGAGGAAATCGGCTTCAACTATCGCATGAGCAATATTGTCGCCGCTATCGGTCGCGGTCAACTGCAAGTGCTGGACGACCGCGTCAAGCGCAAGCGCGAAATTTTCGACCTTTACCGGGAACTACTGAGCGATCAACCGGGTCTCAGTTTCATGCCGGAAGCCGACTACGGCCGCGCCAACCGTTGGCTGACGGTGATGCTGATCGACAAGGAAACCTACGGTGCTGACCCGGAAACCATCCGCCTGGCTTTGGAAGCGCATAACATCGAATCACGTCCGGTCTGGAAGCCCATGCACCTGCAACCTGTCTTCAAAAACACCCCGGTAGTGGGCGGCGCGGTTGCGGAAGACCTGTTCGCACGCGGCCTGTGCCTACCGTCAGGTACCGCTCTTACAGATGCGCAGTTGGAGCACATCGCGGCATTGATCAAAGCTTGCCGAAAGTGACACATTTCCGCGCCGCAATCAGGCAACCGGTTCTTAGGGCTGATATGATATAAACGGCTCACCGGCCTGCAAACTCAGCCGGGGAGGTGATCATGGAACAAAGGGTAGAAGGCGCACCGGATGTGGAATTGACGCGTTCCCCCGCGGCATCTGTCGTCGGCCGGGAAGCGGCTCGTGCACAACTGCTGCTGGCCCATTTCGAATACCGCGCCGGTTTGGATGTCCCGGAACAATGGCTGCCCGAGGGCCGGCCCGATTTGGGCAGTCCCCAGTCCTGGCGCAACGGCATTCTGCCCGAAAGCAAATACACCTCTTTTCGCAACGATATGATGATCGGCAGTTTTCACCCCGGGCACCGCGCCAAGTGGACCGCCCACGAACTGTGCCACGGTCTGGTAGGGTTCGCCTGGCGACCTGACGCTACACCCTTCTATCACGCCCTGGCCGCGCGACTTGCCGAATTGTTACCGGTAGCTGTCTTCTATTTCTTCGACGAGATTCAACTGAACCGTTGCGAACTTCACAACGCGAGCGGCCCGCTGTTCGGCAGTTACTGCCGCGACTGCGAGCAAGCCGCCAAGACCGGGCCCGATACCAAAGCCCCGGACCAGGACCGCTTTCGTCGAGAGGGTCTGGCCTTTATCGAACGGGAACTGGCGGCTGTTTCCAAATCGCTGAAGCTGGGAAGACCTGTTCCCAGCCCTTGGGCCAACCTGGATTTATGCAGCGACGGCCTGGCCTATGCGGCAGCTCAGGGTCCCCGCCTGCAATCCCAACAGTTTTGCGATTATATCCAACTCTTTTTTCCCGAACATACCGGTCGACACGAAACCCTGGAAGCGCTTGAAGACCGTATCCGCCGGGTAACGGCCGTCATCTTGGACGACCAGCCGTTGGAACCGTGGGCGGGCGACCGTTGGACGCGCGTGGCGCAGGACCTGGGTTGGCGTCTTCTGGAAATTTCGGCGCAATGTGAACGAGAGGTTGCCGACGCCCTTACCGAAGTGGCCGCGCGCCTTGCCGCCCAACCTTCGGACAGCGCTGTGATGGAAACGATCACCGGCTATGAAGCGCTGCATGAAGAGTATGTCCTGCCGCACCCCGACGATGTTTTCGCGCTGGGTTATCTACTGCCGGGAGGCTACGGATATTCGACGCGCCAGATTGCCGAGGGTATTGCCTCGGCCTGCCCCAACACTTGGGATGCTCTGGGGCGATCGGACGAGGATTCGCGTATGGAACTGGTGCGCGGATTCATGAAAAACGATCCCTTGGAACGCACACCGCTGGGCATCCGCTTCGCCCGTTGGTTGGCAGATGCGGAACCGGAACCGGCAGCGCGGGCTGCTATGGTCGAAGCCGGAATGACCCACGCTCCGGCAGCGGACGCGGCCTCCCTCACCCTGGGAATGAACGGCGCAAGGGATACTCGTCTGAGACTGGACCCGGCCGTGCAAATCATCCGCACCGACGCCGCGGCGGCGGTAATGCTGGGCCTCGCCACGGGAGAAGAAACGGCAACCCGGCCTATCTGGCTGGCTGTTCGCCGGGACGCAAGTGGAGAACTGGTAGTACTGAACCTCTCGGAAGATCTGGGCACGGCCCTTGAAGCCTTGGAACAAAGCCCTCTAACCAAGGAAGAACTGAAACTTGAAGACGACCTGCTGGAGATTCTCATCCAATCGAACCTGGTCTGCCCGGTCGCATGGCACACATGATTCCCGTAGGCTTTTCAATAACCCTGGAACAGGCGTTCGTTTGCGATCAACGGGGCCGTGAACCGGTCTGCGTGGGTGCGGGCGCGCTCGATCCATCCGGCCGCGTCGGGTTCTTGTAACAGTACCGATACCTGGGCGCGTTTGAACAAGGCCATGGGGTAGCGCGGGTCGCTCGCCGGCACCCGTTCCAGTACGGTCGCGGCTTCCCGGCGGCGGCCCGCGTCCAGGTAGCATACACCCAGGTCCAGATTGGCAGGGAAATCGTTACCCATCAGTTGGGATGCGGTTTCAAAATCATCGATCGCGCGATCGGTTTCTCGCTTCGCCATGTACAAGTAGCCGCAACGCAGGCGCAGGTCCGGGTCCTCCTTAATGGCCAGGGCGCGTTGGAACAATGACAGGGCCTCGTCCGGCCGCTTTTGACGCTCTCGGATCTTGCCCAGGTTCTCCAGGGCGGCCCGTTTGTAGGGCAGACGCTCCAGTACATGGGTGAAGCGTTGAGCGGCTCGTTCCCATTCGCCGAAGCGCATGTAGTGCATGCCCAGATAGTGGTGCAGGTCTACTGAGTCCTCGCTGAGCTTGCCGGCCTTGCGGAAATGGTCCAGCGCCGCCTGTTTATTGCCCAGCAGCGAGTTGGCCACGGCCATGCGCACGTGCACCATCAGGTTGTCGGGATCTTCGGCCAGGATCAGGTTGAAGGTTTTTAGGGCCGTGTCGTAGTTGCCGCGTACGAATTGGTCAGAGCCTCGGTCCAGCAGGTCGAAGAGGTGAGTCATGGCAGCAGGCGCGGGCATGTGGTCGCGTTGACCCGGCACCCCTACCGAGGCGCTGTAACCCAGGCTGGACAGTTGTTCCATTTGCTCTTGCGTCATGTTTTGCGTGGCCTGATCGGCGCCGGGAACCGGATAGTTGAACAGCGCCTTGAGGATCTTGGGCGAGGGCTTACGGGTTTCGACCAGGTTTTGTGATTCAGTTTGGTCGGTGGTCAGGTCATAGACTTCCATGGACGTGCTACGGATCACCTTCAACCCGTCGCTGACCGCCATCACCTGCGGGCTCCAACCGTATTGCAGGAAGGGCTTCATGGCCTCGCCCAGGACAACCTCATTGTCAGGCCGCAACAGACCGTGGTTCTTCTCCAAGTCGGCAAAAGCAAGGACAGTCGGCGCGACGTCGCGCACGCTGACGGGCCTGTCCTCGCGGCCGGGTTCGATGCCGGTGCCCGCTATTACCATGGGCACCCGCATCACGCCCTGATAGAGCAGGTTGCCGTGCTGGGCCTCGCCATGATCGCCCAGGCTCTCGCCATGATCGCCCACCACCATGATCAAGTGAGGACGATTCCCGATGGTCTGTCGAAAGTGTTCGACCACTCGGCCCAGATTGGCGTCGGTATAGGCGATCTCGGCCATGTAGGCATCGTCAGGGAATTTTTGGATGTATTCCGGCGGCGCCTGATAGGGATGGTGCGGGTCGAAATAGTGAACCCAGAGGAACAGGGGCTCCTGTCGGGCCGCATCTAATAGTTGGAGGGCGCTTGCCGTGGTGACATCGGCGCGACGTTCCGGGGCGCCCTCGGGTAGGCTGTCGTCATAGCGATCAAAGCCGCGATTCAGGCCGAACTCGGCGGCCAGGGGATAGGCGGAAACCGCGGCGGCGGTGAACCAACCGGCCTCATGGAGTTGTTGGGCCAGCAGCGGTTTGTCGGGCGGGAGGTAGCGCGCGTTTTCGTGAATGCCGTGCTCGGAAGGATACATGCCGGTCATCATGGACGCATGGGAGGGCAGGGTCATGGGCGCGGTGGCGTAGGCTTGGGTGAACAGCCTGCCGGATTGAGCCAGGGCGGCAAAAGCGGGTGTTTCTTCGGCTGTTTTGGAGGGGAAGAAATAATCGGCCCGCGAGGTATCCAGAGTAACCAAAAGCACCGCGGCCGGCACGGCTTTTTCCGGTGGTTTATTCGATGAATCAGGTCCGCAGGCGACGAGCAAAGAGAGACAGACAACCATCCAAAGACGCATAAATCCTCCACGGCGCCAGTATAGCCAAAGCCGGCCGTAACCGTCATGCTTATTATGATGCCGCCGGCACTATACAGCACTGTACACCGAATACTTCCACATGGTAGAAACCTGGCAGCCTATTGTTGATTTCTGCTGCCGGAGGATGCATTGGAATATGATTCGCCCTGGAAGACCTTGACAACCAGCTCATGGAAGAACTAAAACATGAAGTAGGAGAGGAAAAGATGCAGTACATCACCGGTTGGGAAAGACGAGCCATGAAACGCGGGGAGCAAAAAGGTAAGCTGGAAGGTTGGAAGGAAGGCCGACTAGAGGGCCGACTGGAGGGCAAGCTGGAAGGCAAGCGAGACCTGTTTCTGCTCCTGGCGAACCAACGCTTCGGGACCTTGCCGGATTGGGCTTCCACCAGAGTCAATAAAGCCGATCCCAAAGAGTTGGATCAATGGTCCAAACTTCTCCTTACCGATAAACCGCTGGAAGAAATCCTGGCGTCCAAGAGCCGATAATCGACCGGTAGGCAGACGTAAACTATTCTTCCCGCAAAGGCTCCTATTCCTGCACAGGTTCGACCGGTCATGCCCCTTCACTTCGAGGGGAAGGCTCTCCGAATTCAAGACTTGAAAGGGGCTTCGCCGGGTACCGTCGAAATCTTTGAAAATATGGCCTTTTCTGACTCCCCACTCGGGAGATTAAGTGTTAGGATAAGCGGGTCTTCCAGGAAGTAGGGTGCCGGAAGGAAGTGTCGATGCCAGAGCTTACCAGTGGCATAAATCAACTGATCGAACGCATCAAGCAAGAGGGTGTGGACGCGGGTCGGGTTGAAAATGAGCGAATTGTCCGCGAAGCACAGAACCAGGCCGAGCAGTTACTCGCCGAGGCCAAACAAAAGGCCGAGGCCATGGTTGCCGATGCACAAACGCAAGCCGATGAAATGCGAACCCGCGCCGAGTCCGATCTGCGGTTGGCAGTTCGCGATTATGTGGCCGATTTCGGGCAACGCATTCGCCGCAACCTCATCCAACCCGCCATCTCCGATAAAGTGGCTGAAACTATTGCCCATCCTCAGTTTCTCCAAAATGTCCTGACCGAAATCTGCCGTGACTTCATTAAAGAAGGCGGCGGTAGTATCGAAGCCGTGATTCCCCCCGATACCAAAGAAGCATTAGGCGCCTACTTCGCGGACGCGGTTTCTCAAAAACTGGCAGGCATCACCGATGTCCAGCTACAGGGCTCCGAGGGACTGACCGGCTTCCGTCTGCGGCGTGAGGGCGAGGGATTTACCTGGGATTTCACCTTGGAGGCCATCGTCAGCGAGTTGGCGGAATTGGTGGACCCCGCGTTGAAACCCTTCTTCGCCCTGGGCCACGACGGTTAAGCGCGGGAAGGGAGGTAGCGCATGTCGCTCATCTACCTGATCACCAGCCTGCCCGTCGTGGAGCCCGGTCAACCGCCGCCGCTCGGCATGGACGAATTCGCCGCAACCGCGCGAAGCCATTTGGAGGGCGCCGACCGCCACGAATTGGAACAGGTGCTGTTGGTCAGTGAAATCGATAAAACCATCCTGGCTAGAAATCGCAAGATGCTGGGTTTGCCCATCGACAGTCAGGATACTCCTTTTGAGGAATACCAGCGACAAAGAGCACTGGCCGCCGACCGCGAGGAGCGCCTGCTGCCCGCCTGGGCCCTCAAGGACCGGCCCATGCACCTGTTGCTGCGCTACTGGTTCCAGAAGGTCTACAAACACGCCCGCTCCCATTTCCTGAAGCGCTATTCCGCCCTGTGGCTGAATACCGAGGAAATGCTCGCCGGCCTGTTGTGCAAGCTGGAGGGCATGGACCCGCAAAAGTTCCTCACGCAAATGGAAGGCGGTATCGACTCGACCTGGAAGGTGATCATGGCCCATTACGGCGATCACGACCTGGGGATCGCCGGTCGCCTGCGTAACTACCCGGAGGTCCGCGAGGTCTTGCAAATGACCGATCTGGCCCAAATGGAACAGCGCCTGGACGTGCTGCGCCGCCGTCTCATCGACCGTTGCCTGGGTACGGAAACCTTTTCCATCGGTCAGGTTCTGGCTTATTACTTCCGGCTGCGCCTGGTCCACCGCGAAGCCGCCCGCGATGCCGAAAAGGGTCGCGCCATGTTGGACGATATCCTCCAATTTTCCCCGGAGACAACACCATGACGACAAAAGCTGTGGTTGCCGGCGTCAACGGCAACATGATTACCGCCCGCTTCGAGGGTACCGTGCGCATGAACGCGGTGGCCTATGTCATTCTGCCCCAAAAATCCGGAGACCCCATCCGTTTGAAAGCCGAGGTCATCCGCGTTCGCAACGACGAGTGCGATATGCAGGTCTTCGAAGATACCCGCGGCGTGGTCGTGGGCATGACCATCGAAATTACCGACGAGTTATTGGCCCTGGAATTGGGCCCCGGCCTGTTGTCGCTGGTCACCGACGGCTTGGGCAACCCGCTGGAGCAATTGGCGCAACGGTCCGGTTACTTCCTGCAACGGGGGCTGTATCTGCCCACATTGGACCGCGAGAAACAGTGGGCCTATACGCCGGTCGCCCGCGTGGGTGATCGTCTGCATGCCGGGCACACGCTGGGCACCGTGCCCGAAGGTCCCTTCAAACACCGCATCGCCGTGCCCTTCGGCATTGTGGGCGAGGTGGAGGTTTTGGAAACCGTACCCGCCGGCAACTACCGGGTGGAACGCGAGATCGCCCGGCTGCGCCTGCCCGGCGGTGAAGAGCGCGCGGTTTCCATGGTGCAGCAGTGGCCGGTCAAGAAACCCATCCGTGCCTATGTGGAGCGCCTGCTACCGTCCAAGCCGCTGACCACGCGGGTACGCATTATCGACAGTTTCTTTCCCATTGCGGAGGGCGGCACCGCCTGTATCCCGGGCCCCTTCGGCGCGGGCAAAACCGTCTTGCAGCAGGCCCTCTCCCGTTTCGGCGATGCCGACGTGGTGATTGTGGCTGCCTGCGGCGAGCGCGCCGGTGAGGTGGTGGAAACCCTGCGTGAATTCCCCGAACTCATCGACCCGCGCACCGGCCGCACTCTGATGGAGCGCACCATCATTATATGCAACACTTCGTCCATGCCGGTCGCCGCTCGCGAGGCGTCGGTCTACACCGCCGTCACCGTGGCCGAGTATTACCGCCAGATGGGCCTACGCGTGCTGATGCTGGCCGATTCCACCAGCCGCTGGGCCCAGGCCCTGCGCGAGATGAGCGGCCGACTGGAAGAAATTCCCGGCGAGGAAGCCTTCCCCGCCTATTTGGGTTCAGTGATCGCATCCTTTTACGAACGCGCCGGGCTGGTTCGCCTGGAGGATCCGTACCTTGGCGAGACCACCGGATCGGTGACCGTGGTGGGCACGGTCTCGCCCGCCGGTGGTAACTTCGAGGAACCGGTCACCCAATCTACCCTGGCCGTGGTGGGCTGTTTCCTGGGACTTACCTACGCCCGCAGTTACGCCAAACGCTTTCCTGCCATATCGCCCTTGGAGAGTTGGTCCAAGTACCTGGACAGTATGCGTTCCGAACTGGAAGGCATCTACGGCGAAGGCTGGGTGGACGATGTGCGCGAGATGCAAAACCACTACGCGGAAGGCCAGCGCATCGGCGACCAGATGAAGGTGATCGGTGAGGAAGAGTTGACCCTGGAAATTTTTACCCATTACTTGAAGGCCGAATTGTTCGACGCGGTCTTCCTCCAGCAGAACGCCTTCTCCGATGTGGACGCCAACCCGTCAACCGAACGAGTGGCCATGGCGTTCAAACTGGCCAGGCGCATTGTCGACCAACCGTTTACCTTCCCCGATAAAGATACCGCTCGCGACGTATTGTTGAACCTGACGTCCCTGTTCCGCAACTGGAACCTGGCCGCCGAGGATACCGACGATTACAAGCGTTTCCTAGACGAGTTGGAAGCGGTAATCGAGGAATGGTCCGGTAAGAAATCCCTCGCGGAGGTCACCGCATGAAAAAGATCTACCAGCGCATCGAACGCATCGACGGCCCGGTGGTCATGCTTCGGGCAAAGGGCGTTGCCTACGGCGAGTTGGCCCGCATCCGCCTGAACGACGGCACCGATACCTACGCACAGGTGATCAAACTGCGTGACGACCAGGTTTCGCTCCAGGTCTTCGCGGGCACCAAGGGCGTGGGCACCGGCGATGTGGTCGAGTTTCTAGGACACCAGGTTCAGTTGGCCTATTCGGAAACCAATCTCATGGGCCGTACCTTCAACGGTGTGGGCGAACCCATCGACGGTCGCGCGCCGGTGGCCGACACTGCCGCCGTGGCCATTGCCGGACCCAGTTTCAACCCGGCTCGCCGCATCATCCCCAGTAAGATGATCCAGACCGGCATCCCCATGATCGATATGTTCAACAGCCTGGTGGAAAGCCAGAAGCTGCCCATCTTCAGCGTGGCCGGAGAGCCCTACAACCCTCTGCTGGCACGTATCGCGAAACAGGCCGAGGCCGATGTGATCATCCTGGGCGGCATGGGTTTGAAGTACGACGACTACCTGTTCTTCCGCGATGACCTGGCCTCGGCCAGGGACCGCTTGATCATGTTCATCCATACGGCCTCGGACCCGGTGGTGGAATGTATGATGGTGCCGGATATGGCTCTGGCCACCGCTGAACAATATGCCACCCAAGGAAAGCGCGTGCTGGTACTGCTCACCGACATGACCGCCTTTTCCGACGCCATGAAGGAAATCGCCGTGGCCATGGAGCAGATTCCCGCCAACCGCGGTTATCCCGGCGACCTCTACTCACAGTTGGCCGCGCGTTATGAAAAGGCCGTGGATATCGAGGGTTCCGGCTCCATCACCGTGCTGGCGGTGACCACCATGCCCGGCGACGACGTCACCCACCCCGTGCCCGACAACACGGGTTATATCACCGAGGGCCAGTTCTACCTTAAGGGCGGCGTCATCGACCCCTTCGGTTCCCTGTCGCGTCTGAAGCAGGTGGTCAACAAGAAAACCCGTGACGATCACGCGCCCTTGATGAACGCCATGATCCAGTTGTACGACGGCTGCCGCAAGGTTCGACAGCAGCAATCCATGGGTTTCAGCATCTCCAGCTACGATGAGCACCTGCTGGCTTACGGCGGTGAATTCGAGGAACGCATGATGAATCTGGAAGTAAACCTGCCGCTGGAAAAACAACTGGACCTGGGCTGGCAGATCATTGCCGGTCACTTCCAACCCCGTCAGGTCAGCCTGCCGGAAAACCTTATTGAAAAATACTGGCCCGCGACGGAATAGCCATGGACAAACCCAAGCTCAACAAGTCGGAGTTGACCCGGCTCCGGCGGCAAATCAAGATGTACAACCAGTTCCTGCCGGTGCTCAAGTTGAAAAAGGAACGCTTGCAGGCCGAGCACCTGCGTTTGAAGCGTGAACTGGCGGAACGACGTGAAAGCTTTGCAAAAAAGCGCGAGGCAGTGCGGGGCTTGGAGTCCCTGTTACCCGAACCGCTGCCGATCGACCTGCCCGCCATGATTCGCGCCGTGGAGATTCGCGTGGAAGAGAAAGTGATCGCGGGCGTCAAGGTACCGGTCCTGGAGGAAGTGGGTTTTGCCGACGTTGAACTGCCGCGTTTCGGCCTGCCGCCCTGGGTGAATCGCGCATTGCCCTTACTGCGCGCCATGGTCGCCGAGTACAAGGAACTGGAGGTTCTCGCCTTGCAGGCCGAATGCATCAATCACGAGTTGCGCAAGGCCACCCAAAAGGTGAATCTGTTCGAGAAGGTGCTGATCCCGGATACCAAAGAGGCCGTGCGCCGCATCGAGATTGCGCTGGGCGACCAGCAGGTGGCCGCGGTGTGCCGGGGCAAGATTGCCAAAACCAAACAACAGCGCGCCGCGCGGGAGGCCGTGTCATGAGTGTCATCAAGATGTTGAAAGTGACGGTACTGACACACGAACACGACATTGAAAGCGTCATGGAAGGCTTGCAGGAAGCCGGGGTTTTACATATTTCCCCGCTCAAGGAAATGAGCGGCGCCGCTTCCAGACACGGCGGCACCGGCGATGCCGTCGATCAATGCGAACAACTGGAGCGCCTGGTGCATGCGCTTGGTTCGGTAGCCCCGGCGCCCGTCAGCCAACAGGTGGACGACCATCCGGTTCGAAAAGTCATCGAACTGGTGGAAGACCTGGTCAATCGCCGCAAGGATCTGGTGCGCCGCGAGGACACTCTGGGTCGCCAAATTCAGGAACTGAAACCCTGGGGCGCCTTCGATCCGAAGGCTGTCGACGAACTGCGCCGTTCTAATGTCCCGGTGACCTTTGCCATTCTGACCCGAGAGCAATGGAGCCTGGTGCACAAGGATGCCTGGGCCTTCGGGGTCATGCGTGAGACAGACGAAGCGTCCTGGGTGGTCTTCTTCGGCGCGGAACCTCCCGAACTGCCGGTGACCCCGGTAGAACTGCCCGACAAACCGTTGCCGGAACTGAAAGAAGAGCGCGAGGAACTGCGCGCCCAAATAGCCGAGCTAAACCGGGAAATAGGCCGATTTGCCCATTTTGCCCCGTTGCTGCGCGGTCGTATGGACAGCTTGAAAGACCGGGTGGCGCTGCTGGAAGCCCTGGACAGTACCGCGGTCGACACGCCGCTGGTAGCGTTGCGCGGATATGTTCCCGTACGCGAAAGCCTGGACCTGCAGCGCTCCTTGCGGCCCTACAAGGTGCTCATGCGCCTGGAAGAAGTGGAGCCGGACGATTCCGATGTCCCCGTCATGTTGAAGAACAACTGGCTGGTGGCGGGTTTCGAGGCCGTGCTGCAAACCTTCAGCGGTATCAACTATCGCGAAAAGGATGTCACCTGGGCCGTGGGCCTGCTGTTCATCATCTTCGGCAGCCTGTGCCTGGTGGATGCGGGTTACGGCATCATGCTTCTGGCCACCGGCATCGCCCTGGCTTTTCGCGGTCAAAAAGACTTCGGTCGCGTCTTCCTGTTTACCGGGCTGGTCACCATTCCGTTGGGCCTGCTCAGCGGTCAGGCTTTCGGCTTGATCCAGGGCCGCGACTTCTCCCTGGGCACGGAACCAATCCTGCCGCTTGCCAACGACCCCCTGTCGGCCTTCAACTTCTCTCTGGTGGTGGGCGGCATCGCCATGACCTTCAGCTACATGATCGCCATCTGGCAACGCGGCTTCAAAACCCATGCTACCGGTAATCTGTTACTGGTGCTGGCCGTGGGTTGTGCGGCCGTATCCGCTCTGGTTCTGCCTGAAGACCAGGCCGGCGTCGGCAAATTGACCGCGGGCGTCCTGGGGAGCCTGGCTTTGATCGGCTGGCTGCTCTTCCCTGAACCGGTATTCGGCGGTGCGCGCGTGCCCAACATCATCTGGACCCTTTACTCGGGCGTCACCGGGCTCATTCAAGATATTCTCAGTCATATGCGCCTGTTCGGCATTGCGCTGTCGGGCTCCATCCTGGCCACCGTGGTCAACCAGATCGGGATGCAGTTTCCCTTGCTGGTCACCATTCCGTTTGCCGTTGTGGGCCACATCTTCGTCTACGCCCTGGCCCTGCTCTCTCTTTACATCCACACCAACCGCCTGATCTTCCTGGAGGTCGGCTCCAAATGCATCGACGGCGGTCATCTTTATTACCAACCCCTGCGACGAGGTGCTTCATCATGAAACGATTAGTTCTATTCTTCCTGTTTTGCGGCCCCCTCATGGCCCAGAATACGGCCCCGGACCCCTCCACCCTGGCCGTGCACCATCAGGTGATGCTGTTCATTTCCTTTATTGTCATCGGGATCGGCATACTCAGCTCGGGTTACGCCCTGTCCTTCAGTTTGAGCGCCTACGCCGCCTGCGAACGCGATACCCGCGGTAAGGCCTTCATCCCGGCGGTCATGGCCGGTTCCCAGGGCCTGTATAGCTTTGTCATCGCCTTCCTAATGATCGGCAATATGACTACCAGCCCTTTCAAAACGGCGCTGGCCGGTGTCATCTGCGGCCTGCCCTGCCTGTTCTCTTCCTACGGCCAGGCCAAGACGGGCGCGGCTTGCATCAAGAGCATCAATAACGGCCAGATGGATCAAGGCCAGGCGCTGCTGGCCACGGGTGTTCCCGAACTCTACGCCCTGGCCGGCCTGGGCGGGGCCTTCCTGGTCATGTTGTAATGCGAATTAGAAGGCTTCGAGGTTTTCAGGGACGCGGATGTTCCCGGAAAACCCCGAAACCTCTCCTCAACCCATGAGAGTGATTTGAGAAAGATCAAACCGTTCCCATCTGCATATTTTTGACAATATCCAGGTCGACCCCTCCGAACATCGGGGTTTTGGATCCGGAACAAGGTGTGTCACGCTCGGATAACCTCCTATTCTCCTTGGAACGAGGTTCGACCTCCGTGTCAATGAGGATTTGGATTCTAAAAGAAGCATTGACCCCGAGGAACAACCTTCTTCTTCCCCGATATCTCTATCGTCCCCGTTGTCCATGCAGATATTCTCCTACAGACAAGCATGGTCACCGGGGCGGAACGATGTTTCGAAATTTTTATGCACGGTGACCGGGGTGCACAACGTTGTTCGAGATCCAAAACGCCGATGTCCGTCCGGGCCGATTGTTCTTCCAAGCAAAATATCTCGATAGACGCGCGGGCGCATCCTTCTTCCAAGCCAAATATCTCGATAGACGAGCGGGCGCATCCTTCTCCCGAGTAAAAAATATCGATAGACAAGCGGGCGCATCCTTCTCCTGTGAAGAATAAGTCGCCGGCCGAAGGGGCCGGCCTTTCTCCTGCGCGAAAACACTCCACGGACGAGCGCGCCGGCCCTTGTTCTGCGCAAAAAAATAGCCGGACGAGTTGGTCGGCATGAAATTCCAGGCCATGTCGCCTTCCACTTTGATTCACCCCCTTAAGCCATTTGCCAATTGCGCAAGCCACGGCCCTGTGTTGTAATGCAAACTTGCGTGATCTATCACTTTTCAATGACGGGGAAGATACTATGTACGGAAGTGTCAAAGCCATTTACGAGCAAACATTACGGGAGATCGACGAGGCCGGTCTCACCAAGAACGAACGCGTTATTACCACGCCGCAGAGCCGCGAGATCCAGTCCGGCGGTAGCCCGGTGCTTAACTTCTGCGCCAACAACTACCTGGGTATGGCCGATCATCCCGACCTGATCCAGGCCGCCAAAGACGCGTTGGACAGCCACGGTTTCGGTTTGTCCTCAGTACGCTTTATCTGCGGTACGCAAGACATCCACAAGCAACTGGAAAGCAAGATTTCCGAATTCCTGGGTTTCGAGGACACCATTCTCTACGCCGCTTGCTTTGACGCCAACGGCGGCCTGTTCGAAACCCTGCTGGGCCCCGAGGACGCGGTGATTTCCGACCAGTTGAACCACGCCTCCATCATTGACGGGGTGCGCCTGTGCAAGGCCAAGCGCCTCCGCTACAGCAACAGCAACATGGAAGAACTGGAGCAATGCCTCAAGGACAGTCAGGATGCGCGTATCCGCCTGATCACCACGGACGGCGTGTTCTCCATGGACGGTTACATCGCCAAGCTGGACCAGATCTGCGACCTGGCCGATAAATACAACGCCATGGTGCATGTGGACGATTGCCACGCCACGGGTTTCGTGGGCAAAACAGGCCGGGGTTCCTTCGAATACCGCGGCGTCATGGGCCGCGTCGACATTGTCACCAGCACGCTGGGCAAGGCCGTGGGCGGCGCTTCCGGCGGCTTCACTTCGTCTCGCAAAGAGATTGTGGGTTTGCTGCGCCAGCGTTCGCGTCCCTACCTGTTCTCCAACACCGTGGCCCCGTCCATCGTGGGCGCCAGCCTGAAAGCCTTCGAGATGCTGGAGGACACCACCCGGCGTGATCGTCTGGAAGCCAATACGAAATACTTCCGCAAAGGCATGGTAGATGCCGGCCTGAACGTACTGGAAGGCGAGCACCCCATCTGCCCGGTCATGATCGGCGATGCCCGCATCGCCAGTGAAATGGCGGACGCCCTGCTGGAAGAAGGCATCTATGTGATCGGCTTCTCGTTCCCAGTGGTGCCTAAAGGCCAGGCTCGGATTCGCGTTCAGGTCAGCGCGGCGCATACCACCGAGGATCTGGACCGTGCGATTGCCGGCTTTACCAAAGTCGCCAAGGCCAAGGGACTGATCAACTGATCTCGTTTTCACAATCCATACCGAGGTAGTACCATGTTCTTTCTCGTCTCGGCCTTTATCTTCATGGGCCCGCCCACCTGCAACCTGGAATACGGCAGTTGGCCCGGAACCTACGATATTTTGGATCTGAGCGACTGTATTACCTCGGCCGGCTTGGATTGTTTCACACCCGACGCGGGCGATAATCAGGTCGCCGATGTCGGCCTGACGGTGGACCTGGATGCCTCCGGGACACAGGTTCCCTCCGCGCCCGAGGAGCTGGTCTTCCAATGGTCGCAAACGGCCGGTCCGGAAGCGGTGGAACTGTTGAACGCGAACACGGTCATGGCCTCCTTCTCGGCACAGAGCCCGGGCCTATATTCGTTTGAGGTAGAGATCACCTGGTTCTGTCGCACGGCGTCCGCTACGGTTGATATCACGGTGAACGCCGCCCTGGCCGCGCCGAACGCCTTGAACGCTGAGTTATTTGCCGAAAACCCCTGCTCGCTGTTTCCGATCCAGGTCACCCATGCCGGCCCCGGTGATGATCGCCTGTTCATCGTCTGCAAGGAAGGGCGCATCATGATCTACAAAAACGGTGCCGTGTTGCCCGAACCCTTCCTGGACATTCAGGATCTGGTGCTGGTTTCGCAGTTCAATTTCTCCGATGAACGCGGGCTGCTGGGTCTGGCCTTCGATCCCGATTACGCGACCAACGGTTACTTCTATGTCAACTATACCGGTGACGGTCCGGATGCCCGAGGCGGTGTCACCGATGACACCCGCATCACGGCGTTTGGCACCGATCCCATGAACGCGGACCTGGCCGATCTGACCCAGAACGCACTGTTGCTGACCGTGACGCAGCCCCAGTCCAACCACAACGGCGGGCAGATCTTCTTCGGGCCGGACGGCTACCTCTACATCGGTACCGGCGACGGCGGCGGCGCTAATGATTTGGGTTCAGGGCACGATCCCGTTTGTGGAAACGGCCAATACGGGGAAACCCTGCTGGGCAAGATGCTGCGTATCCAGGTGGACGGTCTGTCGCCCTACAGCATCCCGCCGGACAATCCCTTCATCGACGATCCGGGCGTTTTGGACGAAATCTGGGCATTGGGTTTGCGCAACCCCTGGCGGTGGAGTTTCGACCGCGCCACGGGCGACATGTACATCGCGGATGTAGGCCAGGGCACCTGGGAAGAAATCGATTTCCAACCCGCCGACAGTTCGGGCGGCGAGAACTACGGCTGGCCCTACAAGGAAGGCAACGCGATCTTTTTCAACGGTCCCGACGGTTGCAGCGATCCGGGCGGCTTATCGGACCCGGTCTTCGAATACAATCACACCGATAACGCGCGGGCGGTTACCGGCGGTTTTGTCTATCGCGGCCAGGACATCCCGAACCTCTACGGTTTCTATATCTTTGCCGACTATAACGCATCCGGGTTCCCCAGTTCCGGCAAGCGCTATTTCTCCCTGGTGCAACGAAGCGGCGGCATCTGGGAGGGCAACCCGCTGGATGTCTATGTGGATGATTCGCCGTTGGCGGCATTTGTCGCCGCATTCGGTGAGGACCATCGGGGCGAGTTGTACATCGTCACCACGGGGGATATCTACAAGATTACCGGCATCCGCAACTAGAGGAGCGGCCAATGGACGAAGGCTTTGTCAGGCTGGTGGACGACGAATTTATCAAGAGGGAACGCAACAAGGCGCGGGAGATTCGCAAGAGTCAGTGGTGGCGCAACAAGCTGGGCACGGGCAAATGCTACTACTGCGAACGCATGTACCACCCGGATGATTTGAGTATGGACCACAAAACACCCATCGTGCGCGGCGGTCGCTCCACCAAGAACAACCTGGTTCCCAGTTGCAAGGAATGCAACAACGAGAAGAAATACCTCCTGTTAGGCGAATGGATCGCCAAACGCATGGAAGAGGGCCGGCCGTTGGCCTGTGCCAAATACGAGCTTTATTGAAGACCCAAGCTCAGACATGGTTACCTATGAGGCTGCTTGCGTGGACCGGTACGCCTTGGGTGACTCTACAGGAACCATCAGGGGAAACTTCAACACAAAGGTAGCTCCTTTGCCCTTGCCCTCGCTCAAGGCTTCGATGGTTCCGTTCATTTCCTTCATGGCGTTGGCGCAGCTGTGCAGGCCGAAGCCGTGTCCTGTTTTCTTGGTAGTGAAACCATGGGTGAAAATTCGGGGCAGGTTTTCGGGCTCGATACCTATCCCCGTATCTTGAATGGAAAGCACTACCATACTTTTATCCCGGTACAGGCGAACCTGGATGGAACCGCCCTGACTGCCTGTCATTTGGACCGCCTCGCGAGCATTTTTCAGAATATTGACCAGGGTGTGGATCAGCTTGGTTTTCTGTACTCTTACCAGGGGCACTTCCTCGCATTGCACATGTACTTTTACCCCATGGGCGGCCATGCCTTCTTCCAAGATGGTCAAGGCGGTTTCGATCTGGCCTTCCAGGTTGACTTCTTCCGATTGGTATACATTGGACGTGTAGTTATGTTGCTGCGAGACCACGTCTTTGATGGTCTGGATGCGGTTCATCAAGTGGCCCAACTGCTCGCGCAGCTTGTGGTTTTCCGATTTGAAACGGGTGCCCAGGCTCAGGTACATCTTCAATAGATTCGGCGCGCGCGGGTCGTTTTGCAGGAACGCGGCGAAATCGTCCACATGCAAAGCCAGGATTTCATTGGCTCGTTCCAAGGTCGATACCGCGGACTTTTCCAGGGTTTCGTTGAGCAGGTAGCCTGCCGTGCTGATGGAGTTGAGGATATTGCCCACGTTGTGAAGCACCGAGGTGGCGATTTCCGCCATACCGGCGTAGTGGGCGCTTTCCATCAGGTCCTTTTGCATGGCTTCCATGGCCGCCGTACGCTCACGCACCCGGGCGTCCAGCTCACGGTTCAATTCCTGGTAACGGGCCTCGGCGGCCTGGTGTTCCACAATTTTTTCTTCCAATCTGGCGGTGCGCTCGCCCACCAGATTCTCCAGTTTCTTGGACATGCGTTTGGAGGTGGCGTAATCGACGCCAAGATAGATCAACACAAGTAGAAAAGCGGCCGACAGGGATCGGAACCACCATTGCCTGGTGACCGGTTTGGGGATGCGCACGGGAGCCGTGGTGATCGGATTGCTCCAGGATTCGCCCTCCAATCGGGCGCGGATGTGAAACCGGTAGGAACCGGCCGGCAGGTTGATGAAGCGAGCCTTACGATCATCCGAGGCAAAGGGTTCGGACCACTGATCTTCATAACCCTCCAACCGGCTTTGGAACTGAACGCCGAGGGAATCCATCATGGTTACGGCCCGGTAGTGGAAGGTGAGGTCGCTACGCCAGTCCATAAGTCTGAGCGGTTGATCCGTGGGAAATCGGCGTTGGTTGATATACAGGCCGTCAAAACCGATGAGCGGGGGCGGCGGCACGGGCGGCACGGCGGATGGAGTGAAGCGCGACAATCCCTGATCGGTACCTACCCAGAGATTCCCCCTATGGTCGATCAATCCGGCTGCGCGATTGGTTTCAAATCCGGGGAGACCTTGTGGTACGGAATATTGTCGTGGACGCTTGCCGGGCTGAAGGTGAAAAAAACCGCTGTCGGTGCCGGCCCATAGGCCGCCCTGCTGATCGCCCAGTAGAAAGTAGATGGAGCGTTCCAGAAAAAACGACGAGTCCGTGGATCGTACAAGGCGATCATCCCGTGCGATGAACAAACCACGCAAATTACCCACCCAAATCCGCCCGCTCGTATCCTGGTAGGTCGAATAAGTATTGTTTTCCGGGAGGCCCTGCCCCCGGTATTGATGCCAATCGCCGTCATAGGTCACCAAACCGTGGCGGCCCGTGGGGATGAGTAATTGCCCGTCTATCCCGGGAATAATACGCCGAATATAAAGCCTGGTTCCGAAGGGTGTCTCGACGGTTCTATAGGCCCCGCCTTCCAGAACGAACAGGCCGCTGTTACCACCTACCCAGAGAGTTCGGCGCATCCGGTCATGGTAAATGGTGACCATTTGCCAGACATCGTCGGGAACCGGAAAAACTTCTCGGGTCCAATCACGATTCAAGCGCATGACGCCGCCCGAGGAAAGGGCAATTAGAACCGAGTTCTCGGGACCGTGCCTTATATCCATAACCCGGATGACGCCGCGTTTGTTATTGGTATTAGGAGTGGGCAAGGTTCGGATTCCATCCTTGTCCCACAGGGTGATTCCCCGATTGTGACCAAGCAGCATAACGCCGGGCTCCCACTCTATGGCAGCGGAGACCTCATTTTCCAATAAACCGTCTTCCTGATAATAATTGGAAAAAGCCCGGTTGGCAATACGAGTCAGACCGCGCATGCTTGCGATCCATAAAATTTTTTCTCGGTCCAGCAGCAAGGCGGTTGCACCATCGCCGGGGAACCCGGTTTGGATACCAAGCTCATGGATTTGCTTGCTTTGGATGTCATAATGCCTCAGGGTGGATTCGGTCCCGAAGAAGATCCCGTTACGACCATCGCTCAGAATTTTGGACTGAGTGTAACTGCTCTGGTGGACGGGCGGCGGCACTCGGTCGACTTCCACATATCGGCCTGCCTGGAGATAACCCAGCCAGGTCTCGCCCAAGATCCAAAGGCGACGATTTCCATTTGGCAAAATTTCGAAGGAGGCGGCCAGGGTAAATTTACGATCCTCGGGCAATTGGTCCATATAACGGGTGTCGTACTGCTTGCCGTCATAAATCAACGGCCCGCGGTCCGTGGCCAAAATGATCTTACCCCGAAAGCTGGACATGGAGTGGAAAACGCGGTGGGGAACCGCTTTTTTGGGATCTTCAAAGTGCCAGGCGTGATTGCGATACAACCAGAGTCCTGATTCTGAAAGACCGACTGTCGGTACGGTTTGCCCGTCGACATCGAGCAGTTGGAATTGAAAAAAGGTACGAAGCATAGCGATGGGAAATTTCTGAGGGATATGATGCCAGCGGCCGTCGCGATAGCGAGCCAGAGTGTATTCATGGGCGGAGGTAGCGGCCCAGATCTCGCTGTTGAGATCGGCGCGGATATTTTGAAAATGCGGGGTTTCAAGTCCGTCATCCAACGAAAAGTGTCGCCACTTGCGACCGTCATAGCGGGCAATTCCGTTACGACATGCGGCCCTAAGATAACCGTCCTTGTCCTGGGCCAGGCTGTGGACCGTGGTGGTGGGTAGACCGTTCCCCTCGTTGAAAACCTGGATGGGGAACCGCTGGCCTGAAGCGGGAAAGGCCGACAGAAGACTGAGAAAAAAAAGGGCGATTCCTCTTTTGATGTATTGTAACTTTTGGTTTGCAGCAGAATTCCCTAACCTCATAATTTTTCATTCGGGTTGAAAGGGGCAGGGCTTGATAAACAATTTGACGAGGTCAATCAAGGCGGTAAGCCTGCCTGGGCGCTACTTTGCCGATAACCGGATGAAATCCTTTGGGCGAGGGGTCGAACGGATGATGCCTGCCCTGGTCTTTCCAGGCCGGGAGTTATGATTTATCAAGACATTGCCCGAAAATCGATCCGCCTTCGATTTAATTTTTACCTGAAGAACCGCGGGCGATGATCCGAATAATCATACCAGGAGGTTATCGATGCTGTTCGCGCTCACCCTTTTTCTGGCTCAGGTTCCCGATCTCGATCAAGCCTTCGACGCCATGACCGGCAAAGGCGTTCCCACCGAGGTTACCCTGGGTTTCACACGTCACGAGCACGGGATGGTGGTCGGCGCGCGGATCAACGGTAAGGGACCTTTCTATTTCGTGGTGGACACCGGGGCCGCCGCGACCGTGATTTCGGATAAGGTAGCCGAACAATCCGGTCTCGTTCCCACCGGCAAGAAGGCGCATGTGGTCGGCATCAGCGGCAAACGGATGCACGCCTGGGTGGGACGAGCAACCGATCTATCTGTCTCCGGCGCCAAGGCCAGGCAAATGGAAATCATGGTCCGCGACATCAAGGGGTTGAATGAACAAGGCCTGGCCGGTCTCTTGGGCCAGGACTTCTTGGGCCGGTTCCATGTGAATATCGATAACAAGGGCCAAAAGATTACCCTGGCCTTGCCGGGTGAAGGTAAGCCTCCGGTCGTGAGCTCCGAGGAAAAGCTGATGCGCGAAATCTTGGACCAACCGGATCGTTTAGCCGATGAAATCGGACGTTTGGATCTTTCCCTCGCTTCCTGGCTACGGCTTTACCAGGAGGGTGAAAGCAGTGAGCGCGCCGATCGCAAAAAGGACCTGGACGCTTGGATTACCCAATTACGCGACCGCCGCCGGCAATTCGAGCGCGTCCATGGAACGCTTCACGCGGCCCCGACCGCACGGTTGAGCGGTGAGCGGAAAAACAACCTGCAACGCTATCTTTACTGTTACCCGGCCTATCGCCGCTATGCCGACAGCGTCATCGTCCTGGCCGATGCCTTGAGTGAAAGCTGGACTGTCGATGCGGCGCCCGCCGTGGGTCAAGCGGCAGCGGCAGTGAGCGAGCGGCGTAAAGCCCTGGCGGGATGCGCTCCCAAACTATAAGGTCGGGCTTCGACTCCCGCCGGGGACCCGGTTCTTACCGGAAAGGCATGATTAGCCGGCGTTCGATACTCGATTCTTCCTGGGAAGACACGAACATTTTGCATAAGATCTTCGATTCTTCCTGGGAAGACACGAACATTTTGCGCAGGATCCTCATGTCTTCCCGGGAAGACACGAGGATCCTGCGTCAGATATTCGACTCTTCCCGGGAAGAACAAAACATTTTTCGACTGAACAGGTATTTATGCAATGAAGCAAGTCATTTTATTATGCACGGACTTGATTTTGGTTTCTTCAAGCGACAGCTGGTTCGATGCAAGCTACGCACACGACAGAACACCGTCCAAACCCACGCTTAATTGGCGAGTTTCTGTCGACAGCCTAACGGGATGCTCACGCTTTACAGGCGTCGTGCTAGAATAGGTGCCGGTTACGTCCGGCCGTTTCGCGACGGCGCAGGAAATCGATGAATCGAGGTAGATGTTCATGAATATCCCCGTCATGCACGCGGCCCGCTTAGCCGTTGCGGCCGCCCTTTTGGTAACCTGTCTCGGATGCGGCGGCCCCAAAAAGCGCAAACCGATCAAATTGGTGGATCACTATACGGTTCTCCCCTTGGATATAACCGAAGACGACGCGCCGGAGATCAAGAACACCTACAAAATCGAGATCGACCCGGAACGCATCGAATTGACCAAGGAATACCTCAGGCTGCACAACTACGAACTCTACCGCTACCTGCCCACCGAGAATCTACCGTCTTCCATACGCTTTCAACCTCAGATCGTGGTGGTTCACTACACGGTTATTCCAACATTGAAGGGCGTGATCGATTATTTCAGTCCGAAAATTATCGACAGTTCCCGCGAGGCGGTCGCTAAAAACGGCGCCTTGAACGTGGGTGTGCAATTCATCGTGGACCGCGACGGCACTATTTACAGTTTCTACCCGGAGAACATCATGGCGCGCCATACCATCGGCTTGAACCACGTGGCGATCGGTATTGAAAACGTGGGTAATGCCGACCTGGGAACTCCCGCGGGCCCGGGCAAACTGCCGCTGACCCCGGAACAGTTGGATGCCAACGAAAAGCTGATCCGCTATTTGTCGGGCGAATACGTGACCCTGCGTTACCTGATCGGACACCACGAATACCGCGACCTGGAAAACCGCCGTCATCCCGCGGGTCACTTATTCCACGAGGATGTTCCCGGGTACCGCACGGAAAAGGTGGACCCCGGTCCCAATTTCATGAAGAAGCTCCGGGAGCGTTTGAAGAAGAAGCCTTGAACCCGGTGTTGTCTCCGGCTAGTTTTGGACGAAATCTTCCAGGGTAAATGCCGGCAGCGGATGTTCCTTCAAGAAACCGCTCAACAAATTGCCGGGAACCCTGGCTACTGTATAGTCTTCCTGTTTTGTTCTTAAGATGACGTAGACATAGGGTCCAATAACAGCCGCAATTCGATGACCGGCTTTGCTGACTTCCGTCATGGCAACTGCCGATCCATCAAACCTGAACGCTTGCTTCGGTCCATGCCTCAGGTCCAAGGGCGTCTCGAGATCCTGTGCGCCGGTCCATGGCGTCACCACGATAAGATCGTCCGCGGAAACGAACATGCCTTGGATTTTGGGAAAATATTCGGGGAACTTCGCTTTATATATCAAGCCGCGATCTTTCCCCACCAGGGTTCGAAATTCTTCCAGGTATCGTTTTCCCCATTCGCGGTTGAACGCGACCGGTTTGATCGACAATTCAATCGTACGAGGCTCCACTTCCCCTTTTAAATCGAAGAGATGGAGCGTATCTTGCTCATCGGTTTTCAGGCAAACAAAGCGACTGTGCCTGTCCGTCAATACGGATACCGAGGAGGAAACGGGATTGAGTAAGATGGTGTCGAAACCTCCGCTGAACTCACTGGGTGGAGATTCCCAGGTGCGTAACACGGTCGGCGATTTAAATTCGGGATCGAAAAGAACCAACTCACTGTTTCGATGGGCACGTTTGACGACGACCCATCCCCCGGTTACTCGATGAATGATTAAAAGACCGGAGGGAGGATGGTGAGTTGTTTCCAAAGAACCCTCGGGATCATGCTGGTGAATTCGCCCTCGGTCATAAACAAGCAACGAATCTTGGAACCATTGAATCCGGAGAGGTCTCGTATACTCACCCGGACCTTGTCCCGGCCCGCCGATATCACCGGTCCGCTTCCCGTTTTTATCAAACCGCAAAACAATACGATCGGCAGTGTCCAGTAAAAACACACGATGATCTTCGGAGACAGCGATCTGTTTGTTGGTCAACTGCCGGAAGATCTCCGTATCTTCAAAGACAAGAACTTCGGTTACCGTGGTCAAAAAGAGAAACAGGCTCAGCATAGGCTGTCAAACCTCAAAATCACAAGTCTGTCTTTTAGTATTCCGGGTCTTCTGCGATGCATCTTGCCCTACAAGCGGAGTAAAAGATGTCACAGGCTGCGTAACAAAAAACTAGATTGGGCCCGATAAAGCACTCTGACTTGCACGAAGCGCGGTCATCGACACACTCGATTTCACAAAAAATATCGATTGCCATTGCCTTGGGCGGCATAAGCAAGGAGACAGTGCCGAACATTAAAGTCAATACAAGACAAGCTGAAAAGGAGAGCTTTTTCATTGGATGTTCCTTATGAAGTGCTGCAGAATTAAAACATGTTGAAATTCTACCATGAAAGTTCCTCAAGTCAACGGGCGAAAAACGTCCATGCTCCATTTAAGGTGGGATGATGAAAAGGCCGTGTGCCGCACATGGCACACGACTAGGTCGACCTATCATAACTCCGAAACATCGCTACAGCTTGAAATGCAGCCACAGCCAGAATTTGGTCGTGTCGCTTCGGTAACCGTCCTCGGCGTAGTCCGCGTACTTCAGGCCCAGGTCCCAGTTTTTGTCGAATTGGTAGCCGACCAGCAGGTCCAGTTCCGTGCCGTAGTCCAGGCTGCCCTCGTCCGATTCGAAGTGATGCCAGGCGGCGATCATCTTCCATTTGTCGCGGACGTAATTGAATTGTAGAAAGAGGTCTACCAAACCCGTGTCCGGCGTATTCAGGAAGATATCGGCCCAGCCGTTGAAGCCGTGCCGTGGAGCCAGGGGGGTGCTGAAGCCATAGTCGCCGTCACCGCCCAATACCTCGTAGTTCAGGGTAATCGTATAGTTTGCCCATTGGGGACCGATCGTGACGCGCATATAATCCGCATCGATCACATCGCTGCCGTCCGCATGGTCCGCCTGGTTGGCGTAACTCAGTTCGTAGAGCCAGGTCATATCTCCGGCCTTGTGCTTGCCGTCCAGGCGCACGCCCAGGCTGCGTTGCGAGGCACTCGGCAGGTCATCCAGGTCGATGAAATAGCCGAATAGGGTCAGGTTCCCGAATGGCATCTTCGAAAGCTTGTAATTGGCCAGGATGGTGGAGGTCCGGAAATCGCTGAGGAGAGGATTGGGATGGTTTTCGCCGAAAACGCGGTTCACATTGGCGATATAAGCCAGAGTCATGGTTGACTTCTCAGTGAAGGATTCTCGCCAGACCATGCCGTCGAAGGTCTGCTCATTCTGGCGCCAACCCACATTGCCGATGAAACGCGCGTTATCCAGGACCAGCCTTTGGCGTCCGAGGTGGAGCGCCCGGTTTTTGTTGGGTTTGTAGGCAAGGTAGGCCTGGTTCAACTCGGTATCGTCCGTGTCGGCGACCACCGGATAGGCGACGTTGCCGTTTTTGGTGTCGTTGTAGTCGTCATCGCTGATTACGTAGATGTCCTCGAAGTCTACCAGCAGGTGCCAGTTGCGGTAGGGCGCGGTTTGGTAGCCCAATCGCGTGCGGAAGGTCGGTGCAAGAGCTTCCTCCTCGAAACCGTCGATGTCCACGGTTTCCAGGCGG